>Ga0315913_1006320_pt1 | contig 14328 bp, 5 predicted proteins | sample MpolsnodulesMG_FD_207736 | JGI IMG/M metagenome (GOLD analysis project Ga0315913, IMG submission 207736) | Medicago polymorpha root nodule microbial communities from Los Angeles, California, United States - small nodules | ecosystem: Host-associated > Plants > Roots > Nodule | place: USA... | reverse complement strand
CAGCTCTACTTCAAAAATGCTGCAGAATCCACAACAGTCCAAAATCGTGTCACGATTTTGACCAATCGCGTCACGATTGTCTCTGAACAGCCGTTGTGAATAGTCCCTTTCAGGTAAACTTGGTGAGGAAGTTGTTTAATCGTGTCATGATTTCCCACATCATGTCACGATTTTCCATCTCAAAAGACCAACCTCTCTGCCTATCCAATCGCGTCACGATGCTTGCAATCGTGACGCGATTTCAGGGTTTCTTGAATTCTCAATTTGAAGCCAATATACAAAAATTATAAATGAGGATCAAGGGGGAATTATCATCAGATAAGGACAAGGCTACATCACCTACACGGTTTCCGAGCAATATCGTTACCTAAGAGAGTTATGCCGAATGAGAAAGACATCCTAATGTTGAAGATCAGGAGGAAGATAATGAGCCTAAAGAGCACAATAATTTTTGGGGCTTACTACTGAAGGTACTCATATTAATCATCATCTCTTTTCTGAATAGCATAACCGGTTAGATTTTGAGCCAAATATTTCCATTTATTCCACTGCTATAATTCTTTCTATCATGAGTGTTACATATGAATGATATTTTTGCTCGAACTTACGGGTGCTCTTTACAGAGGATCAGTCATGTTATATTACACACGAGCCTTTCAAGCCACCTTTTAAATTCTTGTTATCCTTTGTGAAACCCCTTTGAGCCTCCAACAATAATTTCTTTTATTGTTACTAAGTGATGAATCATGTCATAGTTCTAAACCTTAAATTCAATCTGTTTGATTTCTCTTAAAGTTAGATAGATTATTATTATTATCATAACTTGGTACGTGTTGAAGCTAAGTTTGGGGTTGCTCTTTGAAATTAACAACATTTTAAGTTTTGGGTGGGGTACCAGTAGAACTTATTTATAAAAAAGAAAAAAATGAAGAAAAAAAATGTAGATTACCATGGATCTACACGAAGAAAAAAATAGAAAATAAAAAATCAAGAGCCAAAAACATCAAAAATTTTGGTATCTTAAAAAAAGTATATTTATGGTGAAAATGAAAAAGAAAAATAGTTCTACTTAGTACATAGCTTGTTTGATTCGAGGGAGAAAAGTTGGCAGTATATCAATGTTTAGTAGGAATCCCTTGGTTGATAGTCTACTTTCAAGTTTATTTGTTAGCCTACTTTTTCAAATATATTCACCTTTAACCTAAGTCACGTTACAACCATGAAGTCCTCAAAGTATGTATATAATTTGATTTTGATTGTTTGTTTATAATTGTTTCAAATTTAGAGCAGGGTACATTCATGTGACGACTGGAGTGGGCAAATGTTGTGACCAGCCCTACAGACTTTAGGAGATACATACGTGTATCCTGAAAAAGAATGTGGTTGAGTATATGAGATATCTTCTACAAGTTTTTACCGCTTGAGTGTAATGAGGTAAGTAAGTCAATTCTGTAAATGGGATGAGATGACAATCTGAGCAACCTATTCAGAAAGGTATGTTTTTTCTGAAAAAATGCAAAGAATAAAATTCGATTATCTTTCATTACTTATGGACAAACAACAATTTAAGTTTGGGGTAGTGATGACATGTCTTCTTACGTTAATCTTAACATGTTTTTCAGTCGTTTTCAGTAGGTTTTACAAGCGGAATATAGAAGTATGAGAATAATTGCTATGATTTTGGGACATTTGTAATGTTTACTATATTTAAGTATATAATTCTATTCTTCTTGAAACATGGTAATTCTAGGGTGTTTTGATGTAATTCACGAAGAAATCATACAAATCCGCAAAGCAAGACATTTGAAGATTAGTGAAAACTTTGGGAAGATCGAGAATTAAGATTCAAGAGGCATCAGATAACGTTACAGAGGGAGAAATTATGTCCACATGTCCCAACACATCTTATATGAAAGCAAACACCCAGAAGGACAAAGAAACATAGATTTATGCACTGAAACGCACTCATAGGCGCCTCGAGCATGAGCCATGCATCCCGAGGAGAGCCTAGGCTCCCCGAGCATGACCTAGGCGCCCCAAGGAGAGCCATGCTCCCCGAGCATGGCCTAAGCGCCCCGAGAGTGCATTTTCTACACTCTCATGCACCACGAGCATTACTGAATGCGGGCCAAAAATTGGTTTTTGCTACTTTTTTTAAGAGGGAAAAGTCCAGTGCTCAACTTCATGTGGAAACTCTCCCTATAAATATCAAGCCTTTCTTTTATAATTACTCATTCAGAACGAAGTGGTTCAAGAGGATGGCAGGCACTAAGAGCTTCAAGGGAGGCGTTTCTCTCTCCTCACTCCAAGTTTCTCTAGGGTATGTTTTATGTCTTTTGTAATTTGTCTTTAATTACCATGAGTAACTAAATCTTTTTAGGCTAGGGTTCTAAGATGAATCTTTATTTTGTTTGTTGGATAATTATTTAATTTAAAGTCTTTTACTCGGCTATTTTCTGTTCGCTATTTAGTTTTACTGTAGTGCGTAAGATTTGTCTCCTCTGTAGCACAATCATGACTTTGGCACTTAGGCAGGTGATATTACCTAATATTGATGTGTATTTGCCAGAATCAGGAAATAACTAGTTAGTAATTAAGAAAACTCTGACTTCACGACTTAAATCAGCCATGTAACTCCATTTTCCTTTCACCTTGGTAAGGTACACACTGATAGGGTTGCCCATTTGTAGAACTACCAAGAGGAAGAGTGTGATTTGTACTTCTAAGGCTCATAGATAAAGGAACCTATACGAACATTGAAAAGTCATACCTTTGAAAAATTAGGAACGTTAATTTAAGTCTATTTTTCAATTACCTCTGAGAGAGTAAGACCCCCATGAACAATCACATGGATTAGTAGGTACAACTCGACAGCTAGAGGGATCGACTGATATCTCTAAGAGGGTAAGACCTCCATGAACCTTCACGTGGATCAGCAGATGCAACTTGATAGCTGATTAGGTTTAATGTCCCAACGAACTCATTACTGAAATAGTCTACTTAACATTCTGAACTTGATTTGACTGTTATTTAATTCCAACAAATAAATAGAGGGGATTCAAAGAATCTTAACCGCCACTAGATTTTGCTTTGTTGCAAACATATTAAATTGGAAAACTCTAAACTCTTATCTCTTTTATTTATTTTATTGTTCCAAAATAAGTAACATAAATTGTTTGGTTGAAACGACAATCTACAATATTCTACTTACACTTTATTACTTAGTAAACGATTTGATATACTTGCCTAATCCGACCATTAGTAACATTTTTTTACTAGCTTTTAACATATTTTGAAAAATTTACCCTTAGTATAACTTATTCTTCTTCTTCTCAATTTTACCCTTAGTATCTTAATTGAAAAATTTAAGTATTAACTCAATATATATTTTTATTGCATTTCATATTCATACGATAATTCAATTGTTAATTTCATCAAACACCACAAGTCTCATTTGCTAGCTTATCCACTACCAACTATTATATGCTATTTTTGACCAAGTAGAACCTTAATATGAGAGAAAAGGAGTATTGTTGAACTATGACTAAAGAGGCAACACAACATATAGTGATCGAAAAAATGTAAAACATCATGGATGAACTTTATGGTGCAAGATTCAATGGCCAAATTAAGTTAACGATAAGTTTCTATAATTTAATCAATTTTACAAAAATGATATGATATCACAATTTTATTTCAATTATTCTGTACAATATTGACTTCGATTGTCGTTCTCCCATGGTGGGCTACAGTTGTTTTATGAAGTTAATGTGAAATCATATTCATGTTCATATTTAAGTGTGACTAAAGATCTAAAAAGTGTTCCAACTTTCCATGATTAATTGTATAATATTTATCCTACAGTTTCCCAAGGATGTAAAATTGGAAGGCAAAAAAGCAAGAAACAAGGGAACACTAACCACTCAAATATTGATTGAGTTCCTTGGATGTAAAGACAAGGAATGTAAAGTTCCTCGGTTGAACCAATGTGGGGAGGCAATGCCATTCTTGATTTTGGTTAATGTTTCACTTTATATACACCTTCTAATGAATCTAATGCTACTTTTAAGTAGTTAAATTTCTATTTTGGACTCTCATGGGTTTAGATTGTATACCTTTCAAAATAGCACGTATGTGGATAAAAAAGTATTTGTTTGAGGAGAAACATTGAATGAAAATATTGATCTTCAACAATATATAATTGAGGGGATCCATATTTAATGTCTTAAGATTTTTCGTGAAAATTTAGTGTCCAATTTCACTTATATAGTTACATTTAATCTGATTTGACAATCTTCATATTTCCCTTGATCAAACAAATTAATCAGACATTTCATATTTTACCAAATCCAAATAAGGAATGCAAAGTACACATATTTATCAATTTTTTTAATAGAAATATTAATGAGTAATATTTTGGTTTAAACCTGTATTATCTTATCTCTTCTCAAGAAGTGTTATATATATTCTTTTTTTAACATTCACTGTAACACTCACTTTCTTATTAAATGAAATCAATGTGGATACTATACTTTGGAAAAAGTCAAATGGATCCCATATAAAATGGTGAGATCCAGATGAATTTCATCAAATAAAAAAGTGAGTGTTAGAGAGTACTAAAAATTAGAGAATTTATAGCCTTTCTCATCTCTTCAATCTTTATGTTAACCTCACCAAATGAGCTTATCAATTCCATGTGCTATTGATTTAACGACCAATATTTACTAACTAGAATAACTAAAAATATGGGTTGGATAGTCTAATTTATTTGAACTAAAAGTTAAAGAAGTTAAACAAGTTAAAAAAATGGTTAATTAAGTTTTTAGTCTCTATAAATATTCTCAGTTTTGTTTTTAGTCCCTACAAAATAGAATCACACTTTTTAGTCCCTGTGACATTTTCCTTAAGCATTTTAGGGACTAAAACGTTGATGGAAATTTTTGACAGGGACTAAAAATGCTAATGGAAAAATTTTATAGGGACTAAAAATGCTGATGGAAAATTTTATAGGGACTAAAAAGTGTGATTTTATTTTATAAGAACTAAAAACAAAATTCTGAATATTTACAGCGACCATTTACTTAATTAAACCTTAAAAAAAACAAAGTTCAAAGCCTCCGTTAAACGTGAATTTAATAACGTAACATATATATTTGCCTATAGAAAAATACTAGAGTGCATATAAAATCTAAATTCTCGTGTCTCTCCTTCTATATATCGCTCTCTATAAAAAGATGTTGTGTTGCATCTCTTTGCTTCTCTTGGGACCCAATAAACTGACATGTCCGAAGAAAGGGACAAAAGAGAGGCCACACCATATCTTTATTTTCTCCCATAATTACTTCTTCCACCCCCTACAACTCCATGTTCTTCAATTTAACCTCTTATTCTTCTTTAAGCCATTACATTTAATGCACATTCATTTCCCTTGTTAGTACAAATACTTCTTCTGCTGCTACCATATCATCACTTCATATTTTCCATATCCCACAACAAAAGTTATATTAGCTCAAAATTTTAGAAGAATATCTGTCTTAACATGTCATCAAGCTCATACATTCTTCTTTTGTTTCTTTGCATCATTTCCTTGCATGCATGCAATGCTCGGAGACATCCTAGTTCTGATCTAGATAAGAAGATGGAGAAGAAACCTCACTTATCTCTCAAGGTTTGTCCTCCTTACTAGTTTAAATATGATTAAGTCTTGAATTTAATTACACATCAACAAAATTTTATTTCAAGGTTTACATTCGCAATTGTAGCTAGATAGCTACGGCATCAGGGTTTTTGATGTCTTTTCAATTGTGTCATGCATCAGTCGTATTTGACCATGATTTTTTACAATATTAAAGATCATGAACGAGATTAACTACTACAAAATTGAAATAGCGATGTTAAAAGTTAAATTCCGTCTCTAAGTTTTAAAGACGTAAAATTTGATGACCAATTTTATGTTTTCAATTTCAAATTTTTGTTGTATTTTCAAATTAATATTCTAGTAGATTATAAAACCTTGTTCTTACACTCATAACTAAATTCATTGATTTTTAAAAATAAAATAAAATTATAGCAAACTCATTTTTAATTAGGGCGTTATGTTTATTTTTTCAGTGATTTTTTAAAAAAAATAAAATTATAGCAAGCTCATTTTTAATTAGGGCGTTATGTTTATTTTTTTCACTTTATTTTGAAATGATTAATGTTATATTGTTATTAAATGTTAGTATTATGCTGGGAGTGAGGTTCAAACTCCTGACCACTTTATCCCCTAACTCATGAATTTCTGCTCACATCATACACCAAGCCATCCTTATATCCCCATGTCTGTTTTTTCACTAATTAGGGTTTGGTTTTTTGTAGATTAATGTTGAGAAGAATGCATTTGATTCCTCAAGGAAGAAACTTTATGAAGGTGATAACAAGATGAAGGTTGAGTTTGTTGCTGACTCGGAGAAGTCAAAATACCGAAGAAGCACTAACCAAAGAGTGCTGGAAGGTGTGAGAAAAGTTTCAGCTGGTTTACAAACTAAATCTCATGTTTCAGTTTCATCATTGCGGGTGCCTCACAATAAGAAGAAGCATAGTGAGAAACATCCTGGGTTTAATTTGGATTATTCACCACCTAAGACACATCCTCCTTCTCATAACTAAGTAACAATGTTATGAACCCTAGCTAGGTTTAAAATTGAATGTTGAAAAGAAATTGCACACACAATTACAAGCTTGGCCTTTCATCTAGGGTTTTAAATGTTTAGTTTTGTTAGCTTATATATGACTACAGAAAATGACTGTGTTCTTAATTATAATATATAATCAAACATATATATATTTTCTTATATATGTCTAGTTAGGTAAAGTTCTTTTTATTATGTTAACTAAGAACTAATCATGTCTTCTATTCCATCTTCCTCTTGATTGACATGAATGTTTGTCATTGATGGCTTAATTAAGATTAATGCATGGTTTCTTCATTTGTCGGTTAATATATATATATATATGTAGTAATATAGTAGAAGATCTCTTGTTTATTTTTACTTCTTTTGGTCAAGTATCTCTTGTTTATACTCACAGTCATGGAGGATTTTTTTTTATATACTTTTTTTCAATGACAAAATATATATCATATTTTAATCTTATATATTAATATAAATGTTTCTTTGCTGCTAAAAAAAACATTAATAAAGGAGTGTGACATGAACCCTTCCAATGAAGAAAAAAGAAACTGAAACTGCTACAACAAACAGATACAACCAACAGAAAAATCAAAACAAAAGCATCAAACGAACCCGACGTATCATGCAGCACACCAGAAAAAATAATCCAAAAGGAGATTTTTGTTTATACCTAATAGGAATCAAATTAAGTGATCCCCAAGTGAACAAGATATGTATGTATAACTCCTATAAAAAAAAATATATGTATGCATAAGTTGAAGAAGGATAAAATTTTGTTGTAGAGAGATGAATAGAATGAAAGGTTGGGCAGGAGCCAGATTGAAAAAATATGTTAAGAGTCGAAGATAAGTTCTAAAAATGAATTTATATATGTCATTTTTGACTCTACTAGTCGTACTTGGTAGGCTTGAATTTGATGTGGTTTTGAGATTTAAGTAAAAATCCAATTCAAATTTTCATTTTATATAAATATATTTTGTGTAGTCGTGGTTTTCTAGACTCGATTTTGGTGTCAGAACGGTTTGTGGACGTGAGCTACCTAAGGGGGTGGCAGGTGTTTGTTGGGGTGATTTCTTTTGGAGGTAGCCTTTGTTACACGGGTCAATGTTCATCGTCACTAGCTCTTGTTTGTGTTTTTTGGGTTGTTAAGGTGTTTAGGGTGTTTGGAGAGTGTGTGTCCCGTTGTAATGAGCCTTTTCCTTTTGATTTTGTTGTTGTTTGCACCATCGCATATCATGTATTTCGTCTTACATATTGTGTGCTGGTTTCCGGTGGGCTGGTTATTTTGCTTCGAGATCGGGAGTCGGTGTCTAACTGCAATCTTGTTTGACTTGATATGGTGTTTCTCTGATGTACCGGGGTGAAGGGTGCCCTGCTGATTTGGTCCTAAAGTCTGATGGGCCGATCACTTTTGATTCGAGATCGGAAGTCAGTTCTTTGGCTCAAGTAGGTTTTTGGGCTTTTTTTTGTGCTCTTACGGTGGATCGGAGGTCGAGAGGTGGTGGAAGCTGTATGATCCTTCGGTTAGGAGATCTTTGAATGTGGCTCAACTTTGGTGTTAGGGACTGAGAGTTTTATTTTGAAGGGTGTCTTTTTGGGGTGAGTAGTGACGATGGGCGATGGTGGATATTGTTTTTCAATTCTTGTTTTCGTGTAGAAGTCTGTTTTAGGTGGTGACGTGTTTTGGTGGGTTTATCTTCAGGGGTGTTTTTTAGAGTTGGGTGTTTATTTTCGGGTGTGCCGCCTTTATAAGACATCTTTAGTTTGTATTCTCTGATTTACCGGTCTCTATTTATCTTAAGCAGAGATCCTGTTGTTTAGTAAAAATTTCCGTTACAAAAAAAAAGACTCTTAAAAACAAAACTTGCATCCACCATGAACTCTAGGAATTGGCAATATATTGGTTCGTTCAAGCAACGAAGGATTAGTTTTTTTTGTTGGAGGGAACCGTGATTGATTCTCAATATATTTGAATCGGATCAAATAGCAATTTCTATCACGGTTGGGTCAAACCATTTCTATATTTTAGTTGATTGAGTTAATGGAACCATAATTTGAAAGTTTTACAAGCTCGATATTTTGTCTGGTTCTAACAACATTGGTAGCAAATACATAGATAGAAAAAATTGAGAATATTATAAAGAGATGGAGAGGATGAAGATAATTCAAATCTTAATTAAAAAAAAGGTAAATGCTAGTTGTCCCGAAAATAATACTCACGAGAGTATCACGATAGTTCAAAAGGTAACAACATAATCACTTCCTCATCTCTCAACTGTTCATGTATTCCAATTAACTCCGGATCTAACGGTTGCCGCTTAGTCGTGAAAAATTCTTGATATGTTTTTTCGCTTTAAATAGCATCACTCTACAAATAAAATGAGATTTTGGTGTTCTGTAGCTAGATACCGTGATTAATTATGACAGAGCAACCATTGTTTTTTTTAAATAGAATTATGATATAGCAATCATATAAGTGAGAGAAACATCACATTTTTATCCAAAACTTTAAGGCAATGAGTTTAAGGATCCTCTCACTAATAATGTGTTGAACCTCTACTGGTCATGATATATATTAGTGTCATTTGTTTGCTTGATAATTATAATTTTATGGGTCTTGCTTTGGTTTCAACAACATTTTAACTTTTAAAAAGTTAAATTATCACTTTTCACCATTTTTCGATACTATATTTCTATTTTTATCTCATTATCTAATGTCCCAAGAGCAATAGTTAACATTCTCCTAATTTTATTTGAAATAACAGCACAATCCCAATTGACATACTTGGTTTTATAATCATGTGCATGGCCATTAATGCTTTTGGATATTTCTTCCAACAAGTTCTTGAATTGGGATACGTTCTCCTAAAACCGATTCCCCTTGGATCTCAGTCCTCGACATCAAGGCATGGCTAACAATAAATCGGCCAAGAAAAGGAATTTCGCAAAAAAAATAATTCACAATTACTATACTGATATCTATTTATCGATCAAAAATATTTTTTTAAAAAAATAATATATATTTATATATATCTATCGAAATTTAATGTTTTGGTGAAACATAGTAGAAGAAGTTGAAGCTTTGTCGGAAAAGAAGTTACTATTCCCAGGCCCAGCCTTGAGGGAATGCAAGGTGCTCAACCGGGCCGGGCCTCCAAATGCTATGGGCCTTAAAAAAATTAAGTATAATACCTACTCCCACTTAAATAAAAAAAAATATATATATGTTACTTCTTTTTTTTTTCTTCAGTACATGTTTGAGTTTTTTTAGACTATAGTTCTCCTTTCTGTACATAAATTTGATGTTATCAAACCACCTCCAATTTGTATAATCACTTAATTAGTCAATTTGAAAAGCTATTTCATCGAAAGAATCACAACAATCATTTTTTTCTTGCATAAACCATTCGTTTTTCCCTTTCCCACAACGGAGTGACAAGTCCAACCGACACCATTATGTAAATTTCACATCTCTTTCACTTAATTCTTTTTTATTTCGTTTCATGTTTAAAACTTCTTTTGATTCTTATTTTTTAATGAAGCTTAGTTACACACAAAAAATACGTTTTTATTTTACTATAGACCTATTTTAAAAAGAGAGCCGAGCCTCCTATTTCATAGGAACAGCCCTAACTGTTCCCTTATTTTACACTTGCTCAATTTTTATGGTTTCGTTTCTGACTTTGAAAAAATAAACAAACAAGTGAAAGAAATATAGATGGGAGGACTTTGAGGACTTCATTTTTCTTCATAATACAAAATCCTCATAATTTGAGGTGACTAAAAAATTATATTGGATGAGGGTTTTATAGAGTTTATATGAATTCTTAAATATTCTTAAAATAAAAAATATATTAATCATAATCATTAATTTGTCATTCTCTAAAAAAATACTTTTTCAAAAAAATATGTTGATCATTATTTTATTCAAACTTGAAGCTAACTAAGGGACATGGTCTAGTCATGATTTTGATTTCATGAGATTATGAAATTGTGCAGAAAATGAGAAATGTTTAATATATCCTTAAGATGTAGTGGTTGATCGTATGTCTTGCACAATCTTGAACAAATTCTTATAGAACTTGTCCTCTTTGTTATAGTCTAGTGGGTTGGCCGTAAAGATATTTTATGTGAAAAACCGGGTCCGAACCCGGATCACCATATTTATCTTTACCGTGTGTTTATTTGAGTATACATTTGTCACAGACCAGTTACAAAATAAAATAAAAAATCCTATAAAACTCCTACCGAAAATTGATCATAGGAAAAATATAAAAAAACAGAAAATAGTTCATTAACAATAGTTAATTAGGCAATCGACCACCAAATTGAGGAAATATAGTCTTACTAAGATGGAAGAGTTTGCTAGGTTTTTTTTAATTCTTAATAATTAGTCATATTTAAGAGATGAAGAAATGATATGTGTACATTTATTTTGTGACAATTTTAAAACAAAATTCTCTCGTATGTTCACATTGTGTTCTTATTCTCTCACTTCATTTTTCTCTCTCAATTGTTTATGACCAATAAAAAAATTCCAAAAAATTATAAAATAGTTGTACAAATATTATTAATGTGAGAGATGTTAATATCATTGAATTACATGTTCAAGTATAATGGCAAGAGCATGGCTGGTTGTTCCGTACCTAACAAGGGACATAAGATGCAACAATTTCAAGCATATGTCTCCTATGAATGCAAATATAATAAGATCTCAACTCAAATGAAACATAAAATCTCAATAAAGGTGAATTGGGATTGTAAAAAGGAAAACTAAACTAGTTTCTTGGAACAGACATTCAAATATTAACGAATATGACAAGAACCAGAAAGTAACATTCTCAATATTATATGGTGTCACCGCCAGACAACCTTTTTGCGAATGTGTTTGTCTCACTCTGATATTTGTTATTCAAGATTATAATTTTGAATTCCCAAGAGAAATTCTGTACGTTAGAGTTGATCTGTTGAATCCTCACTCCTCAGATGTGGTTGATTAATTTTATTTTTTAAAATTAAGCTTTAATTAATTCTTCATAGGTTTCCTTTGTTTTTTAAACATAGACAAAATTACAACAACAATGGAAAACTGACGCACACAATTGGATGAGTCGGGTTTACACCCTAATCGTAGCGTCCAACCTTGCAATTTTTATATTTTTGCCAGTTGAGATAAAATTTATGGACTTTTATGGGTTTGCTTTAATAATTAGAAATCAATTGTGAACCCGGACACAAGATTTTATAAGGGTACGTAACGAGTATCATTCTCGGGTTGTCATGTTGCCAAAATGAATTTGGTTGTTTATGATATGATAGAGCAATGATATATGAACAACCATCAAGTGACAACTTCCATTTCCTCTATTTCTATTGGTCAAAAATAATAGAGAGAAAAAAAGTAAGAGAGAATAAAAACATAATATGAGTATGAGAGGGAAAGTTGTCAAAAAGTTGTTGCAAAATGGTTGTACAAATATCATTTCTCGATATGATATAGATTGTTGTTAATCAAAGGAGTCTAAAACACTCAGGTGTATGTTACATCAAACCAAGAGCAATCACACAAGGGATTAGTTTGGATATCTTCACTCAAACTTAAACACATTATATACACATGTCATATAACTTATATGGTATTTTGGTGCTCCGTTTCTACTTTTATATATTCAATGTCAAAATGTTAATTCATATTTGAGAAATTAACATATATGCTAGTCTATTAAGTTGGGTTTTTCCTTTGGACTTATGATTTTAACTTTGTTGCTTATGTTAAAAAAGTAGTTGAAGGCGTTGGTTCTTTATGCTAGTAAACATTTGATTTTTATTTTAAGGCAAAATAACCACCTAAATTTATATCGGGGATAATTGAATCTGAGAATCTTGAGAGGAGCATACTTCAAGTCTCAAACCAACTCAAATGGATTGCTAGTAAATGTTTGTATTAATTCAATAAAAAATAATTAATTACACATAAAAATATGTTATTGGTGAATCCCTTCTTAAGTAGGAACCACACACACAATAAAAGAGAAAAAATGAGAAAAGAATGAAAAGAAGAAAATAAGTGTTTTATGTTAGTGATTGGGCTTTAAGGCCAAGTGTGTATGAGTACTATAAAATGGGAATAAAACCCTAGGAATGTTGCTCTTTAGGCATGAGCAATTTGCTATTAGGCACCCTACATCGACGAAATTACTTCAGTGACAGTTAACTACCACTCGAGAGACTTTTGAAATCAGTTAAACTGATTTAAAAAGTGATTTGACCAATCTAAAAATTGTCGAACAATACTTAACTACCATTTTGTGGCAAACGACGATTAAATACTGGTCAGCTAATAGTTGTTAAATTTTTTGAGTAATTAGAGGTTGCCTAAAGAGCAACTCTCAAACTCTAGTTGCTAATTGGCCGCAAAATAGTTTGTCGTAAGAAACAACATTAAGAGAAAGAAGAGAATTAACCACAAGAGTATAAGAAAAATGGGCGCCTATGGTAAAATTATGGGTCATCATAACAAGTGTCCTAAGAGACTAGACAAAAATTAGTAATTTCTGTTGAAAACCACAAATTTTAAACTTTTTACAAGTTGAATTGGGGTAGCACTTGAGTGACATTGTGGTTGGTGACATTGTGACATTGGTCAACCACAATGTCACAAGTGTACCAAAAAAACAAAAGAATCTTTGTGAAAGAGAGAGAAGAAAGCCACTTGTGACATTGTGGTCAGAGAATATCACCTAGCACACTGTCCCCTAAGTGCTATCTGTTGAATTGACCACTTTTCAACATAATATTTCTATTTTTGTTTCCTTAACCAATTCCCTAAGAGCACTTTTTAGCATTTTCTTAAGAAAATTTTGTGAGTAGTAGTGTTTTCTCAGTGTAAGTTTGGAATACTCACTTGGTTGTGAGATTTGGAATACTCAATTAGTATAGTTAGTGATTATTTGATAAGGAAGATATTGGTTGTACTCCATTATGCTAATGGTGGAATTTTGGTTGAACTAAATCTCGTAGTTTTTATTCTCCCCATATTGAAAGGAGTTTTCTGCTAGATTAGGCCACATAATTTATTTTAGGGTTAAATATGTTTTTGGTCTCTATAAATATGCCAACTTTTTGTTTTAGTACATCTAAAATTTTCCTTCAACTTTTAGTCCCTATAAAATTTTCAATCACTACTTTTGGTCCCTATTTTAAGTTAATTTTAGTATTTTTTTTTTTAATAAAATTATGCAGAAATGTGTAGAATATTGTAAAAATCTTACCCAGAAAAAAAAGAATTTTTTAACAAAACATAAATTTAATATGAATTTTTAACCATAAAAAATATAAAAATTCATATTAAATTCATGTTTTGTTAAAAAATTCTAAATTTTTTTGCGAATGATTCTTATAATATTATGAATTTTTTTGCAAAATTTTATTCAAAAATATGAATTCTACATATGAGTTTATTTTAAAGGAGGGACCAAAAGTGAAGATGGAAAATTTTTAGGGACTAAAAGTTGAAGGAAAATTTTAGAGGGACTAAAACGAAAAGTTGTTATATTTATAGGGACCAAAAACATATTTAACCCTTTATTTTATTCGAAAATTCATATGTTGTTTTTTTTTGGGTTAAATATGTTTTTAGTCCTTACATTTTGCG
>Ga0315913_1006315_pt1 | contig 14332 bp, 8 predicted proteins | sample MpolsnodulesMG_FD_207736 | JGI IMG/M metagenome (GOLD analysis project Ga0315913, IMG submission 207736) | Medicago polymorpha root nodule microbial communities from Los Angeles, California, United States - small nodules | ecosystem: Host-associated > Plants > Roots > Nodule | place: USA... | reverse complement strand
CTCACAACCCCTGCATACAGAAAGAAGTTGAAGACAAACACCTCCCCTTGCAGATTTTGGCCTTTATCCCCACTGTATGTAGTCTTTGTCTTCCTGTCGTTGGTTTTGAATCCTCCGACCTATCACCTTCCTTCATTGTAACACTTTGTTTTCAGTATTTCGTTTTTTCTCGGAAACATCTTGTTTTTGTATGTGCTATAAGTTTTTTGTTTGATTACGAAATATATCTTTCTGATTTGTAGTACTTAATTTCAACACACTAAATCCAAAACTATGTAATTTCCGTAGGCTGTCTAAGAATTTTTAGAATCTGCATTCTCAACCGCATACAAGAACAATTGGAAGCTTTTCTTCTTTATTTTTTCTTTTAATTTGGTTGTCACTCTATAGCCTTGCAACTTCACCTAGACAAGAACAAACATCCAAAGGCTGAAATTTGCATCGCAGATTGTGTAAGGTTAACTTGTCACATTTTATGGTTATCCACTTATCTAGGAAGTACTATATAATGAGTCAAATGGTCAACATTTGTAGTTTGATTGAAATTGTGATTGTGTTGGTTGGTTGGTCAGTCAAATGGATGTGTGTAATGGAGGTTTTAATTTGTTGGATGTCAGTAGGGGTAATTTAAAACTTTTTATTTTGTCTTTTTAAAAATTAAAGGGCATGAGTATTAGTTGAAAACATAAGTGTGTAACAGTTCGGTTTGATTCGATTTTCAGTTAAAAAATGTCCAAACAAATTTTATCAGTTTGGTTCGATTGATCGGATGGTTTAAAAATACAACTAAAAAGAATCTGTATTTTGGGATGTTAAAATCAGTTTAGAATTGAGCAAAGTTTGAATCACTGATTTTTTTTAATCACTGAAATTTAAACTCCAAATGTTTTAAATCTCTAAAATGTAATTAATACAGTAAGGATAAACAATGGTATTTCAATGGTTTAGTGCACAAGATAGTTTAGCTGCAATGAGTTAAAAAAAAAAAAGCAATATGCACCTAAGTCAACAATAATTACGAGACTTTAAATGAATAAAGCTAGAGCACTTTACTTGACAACTAACATAAACATGGTAATGGATTCTCTCAAGTGGAATTCTTTTTTTTTATTTTTAATTATTCCGTCTACACCATTAAACAAGAAAGAGAAAAAGAGATATAACATTATAAAGAAAATAGTTATTAAATGCGTGACAATTTTTTCTTGCTATCCTTCAAATCTCTCTTGCTATCCTTCAAATATTTCTTCAACTTTCCATGAGCATATTCAACTCTATTAGTGGTTGTAATCCAAGATGCAAGACATGATCTTTTCATGCTCTCACAATTTTTTACTTTAAAGGATTCAATATGGTAATTTTAACATAGGTAAGAAACTTGGGGAATTTCTTATAAACATCTTGGAATTGCAATATGGAATCAACATATGATTTCCTTGAAGGAGACTCAATCACATTTTTTCAAGCTTTCATGATTTTGTCAACTAACTTCATGGACTTTACCTTTCGGACTCCCTTCTCTTTCTCATCCACTTTGACATCTTTATACTTGACTATACAATATGTGATGCATTTAGTTCTAACATTTTTAGTAATATGAAACTGACAAACTAATTAATAGTTTTAGTGAAAACAGTGGTGACATCATTCATTAGTGTGGTATCCCTGTCAATCACAATCACCTTTGACATATTGTATGTAAACTTAAGAAGATCAACCAACATTTGTAAAACCCAAGTGAAGTTATCCTCCTTTTTGGACGTTAGAAAAGCAAAACCAATATAATATGTCTTCTCGGTTGAGGTTACCCCAACTATCTCAAACAATGACATTTTGCACACATTGATTTTATATGTGGAGTCCATGATCATAATAGTTGGAAATTTGTTAAACAACTTAACAAATTCAAGATGAGTCCATAATATATCATGAACAATGGTATACTCAAATTTGCTTCTACACTTACGAACACATTTGTGCTCCTCCAAACATTTCAACAAATGTTGTATCTCTGACTTTTCAACTGTGATGAACTTTTTGTAACTTTTTCATTGATTGACACTTGTCAGGTCAGCAATAATCTTCTTGTCTTTCTTAGTTAATCTACTAGCAAGAAGATGATTTTCTAACTTTGGTTCCATCTTATGGTTGTGAACTCTATTTAGAATATTCAATAATCATACACTTTTGTTCTTTAAATAGTCACACAACCTAAACAGACACCCACATTTTTATGACCTTGTGTCTTCTCTGTTCAATTTCTTCTTAGGTGTTTTGTATTCACCACTCCTTTGACAAGCCAACATTAGTACAAAATAAGTACAAAATGTAATTGTTTGAGATAGTATGTGTAACCACGACATAGTTTAAATATTATGCTTCGTTTGCTTTTCTGACATATAAAAAAGAGGATAATTTTACTTGGGTTTGCTTTTTAACACATACATCCAATATTATCACATCAAAATGTCACTTTTAAAGGTTAGTTCCTAAAATATTCCAGAATTGTCAATATGGCATGATTTGACTGGATGCATGTGTAAAAAAATATTTACACAGTCAGTGTATACAAATTAAATTAAAAACAGTGGAGATTAATTTATATGCATTAACGATGTAATTATTTTCACATAAATCCAATCAAATTATACCAAAGTGCCATTTTTATAGGCTAGTTTCTAAAACATCTCCATAATTATCAATCAATGTGACATAATTTGATTGAATGCATGTGCATAAAAAATTAAATTCAAAACAATTGTGATTGATTTGTATGCAGTGGAAAATAAAAATTAGAAACCCTAAAGAAACCAGCCGCTTCACCTTCTTCCACCCCAATCCAAGCCAATCCGTCATTTTTCAAGATGTAGCCGTTCAGGTGTGGTGGTGCGACGAGTGACTCATGTCCTCCGCACCACCTCTTTTCGTCAGATCTGTCGGCGTTGGTGTTTAGGTTGCTGGTTTCTGATGGTCTTGTGCATTTTGCTGGTGGTTTTTCTTGTCTTCGCAACGGGGTCGGCGTTTTCGTCTTCAGCCATTGTGTTTTTTGTTACTGTTTTATTGTTGTTTCGTTTTGGGTTTTTTTGTGGTCCTACTCAATCCGGATCTGGCAGTTTCCTGTTGGTGTGTTGTGGTAGTGTAAGTCACGGTTTTGGCAGTGAAAGGAGGTGGATGTGGTGATGTTGTGGTGGTTTTGCTTTGGTGGTGGAGATGTTGTTCACGAATTTGATGGTGATGTGGTGGTGGTTCGTGTGGAGGTCTTTGTGTGGTGGTGGTGATGTCGTAGTGGTTTGCAGGTGATGATTGAGTCTCGTCGGCGGTGACAGCGGTAATGGTGGTGCACATGGTTGTTGGTGTGGTGATTTGTTGTGGATTGGTGGTGAAAGGTGATTGTTGGAGGTTTGCCTTTTTCTCAGACTGTTTTCTTGGTTGTCACATTAGCTTTTTGTGGTGGTTGTGTGGTGGCTAGGTGGCGTGATTACGACTCACAGGATGGTCACAAATAGTGTTGGTTTTGCTTGGTTGTTGTTGTGGTGGTGGTAGCTGTGTTGCGAGAAGGTTGGTGGAGGTAGTGGAGGTGTAAGTTAGTGTGGTGGTTGGTGGTGGTTATAGTGGTGTGGTTTTGAATGGGGTGGTCGTGGATATTGGTGATGATGTTCATGGTGATTTTACCTGTGCTTAATTGCGCTCAACTGCAAAAGAGAGGCAAGGTGCGGTTGCACAGATTTTTGGTAGGGCTGATGGTTATTTTGTAGGGCGTTTAGAGTTTGTTTTTGGGAGATGACTGTGGTTTTGATGTTTAGTTTTTATTGGTTTCAGGGGTGTTTTTGGATTGTTTGTTGACGTTTGTATTTGATGTATGGGTGTTTGTTTCAGTGTTCCGCGTACGACTCATTTTTCCTTTGTATGTTGCTATTTAAGTCTTCTAGCTTAACATTTCTCGTACTAGCTAAGATTCTTTGCGTTTTGAATAAATTTCATTTTAACTTCTTAAAAAAAAAATTGTATGCAATGTAAAACCTCTATCCAATCAAATCACATCTCTACTTTAATAAGTTAGTTACAAAAATATCTCCAAAATTATTTATGTAACATGACTTTACTGATTGTTTCTTCTAATTAGCTTTATCATAAAAAATCTAAATTAAATTTACTTGGAGTTAATTTTTAAATTATTTCATGTGCCGCGGTGTAAATTATTTTAGCACATGCATCAAATTAAATTACACTAAATAGATATCTATTCTATAACGATATATAAAAGATATGCATCATTTTGGACTGAATTTTTCCTTTTTAAATTAATCATTTTATTGAAAATATTTTATTATTTTTATAATATTATTTAAATCATCAGTTTCATAATAAATTAAATTCCATTAAAATAAGAACAATCCATGACAATTGGAGGAACAACTCACAACAATAAAGACAATATTTTTTTTTTGAAAGAACGATAAAGACAATATTGATCACTATAGAAACCTTATTTAATTGTATCTGTCAAAAATATTTTATTATCTTTTGATATGCAATTAAGTGTAACTGAGGAAATAGATAAACAGACATGTTAATCCCTGTCTATCAGCTAGTTTATATAAATATTTTGAAAAAAATTCTAAAAAATGGTGTTTGATTTACTGAATGCATATCAATTAAGGTACGCTTGTTTCAAGTTATTTTTGTATGTACATTCCTAAAAATAAAATAATATAAATATGTATTTTTATGTTTGTTATAAGTTTATTAAATTTGATTCCTTACTATAAAATATTTTTGAGAATATAAAAACTTCCTTAAATAAAAGGTTGAGAATAAGGTTCTCGTGAAGATGAGAATAATTTCAATTGTAACAACTATTGTTAGCCTTCTGCTATAAAGTTTAAGAGAAGATTATAATATTAACCAAACATTTTCTTTAAATATTTTAGAATAAAACTCTCATCCTCATCCTCTAATAAAAAACTTCCATCCTTATCTTTCCAAAACAGTTAGGCTATGTTTGGATTGATGGAGAGTGGTGGAATGGAATGGAATGGAGTGGGATAAAACCATGTTCCATTGTTTGGTTTTGCAAAAAAGGAATGGAATGGAATGGAGTGTGGTGGAACTCATTCCATCCAATACAACCCATTAAGCCAAATTTTCATTCCCCCCAATTTGGGGTATATCCAATGGAATGGAATACATAAATATTACAATGACAACTATGCCCCTGCCTTTTCTATTTCATCAACTGTTGTTCCTCCTTTCTTCGTTTTTTTTTCTTCTTATGTTCACTATGTCTTCTTTCTTCTTGCCTTTCCCATACTTCATACTACTTTCCCATTTTGTTTCCCACATGCTTACTTACTACCGCAGAGGAATAGACTGGCAAATTATTATGCAACAATCGTAAATTATATAGGAACCATCGTTATGCACTGCACATTTATCTTCAATTCTAACTAATTAGTATTATACGTTTTTTTTGCCGTTTATGCTTATTATGAACATGTATTGACTTATTTATTCTAACTAATCAGTACTGAACATTTTTTTCAATTACCCATGTTTATTACGGTGTTAATTTTTTTTTAAGGAATATTATGATGTTAATTGATAGCAAAATAAACATATATTGATTACACATTGATATTTTTAAACTAAAGGGTAAAAATGGAATAAAAAATTATAACACGTTTTGTTCCGTTCACTTTCCAAACAATGGAGTGGGAAATTAGTTCCATTCCATCTTGAAATATCCAAACAATGGAATGAAATTTCTATTCCATTCCGTTCCATTTCGTTTCGTCCCACTCCGCTCCATTCCGTTCCGCTCCATTAGTTTTAAGTTAATGGAATAATTTTAGTATACTTGAAACAAACTCCTTTTAAGATTTAAATTTAAGGTGAATTCTAAGGTGAGGGTCCAATTAAGTCCCTCACTGGTGAACCACCTTTTTTAATCGTTAGATTAAATAAGTTGATGTGAACCCATTATTCTCTACCGCATAGAATCAGATCTCTAACCTTTTCCTCTTTGCATCTACATTCTCTCTCCCCTAACACCGCCGTTGCAGTACAATGGCATGGTTTACCCGAATTCATCGACTCAGTTTACTGTTAAAATCTCCCTTTTTATTCATCCTTTTTTTTTTTCATTACTAAAACTTTACACATTTTTTCTTTCCATTATGATTTAGGTTAAATTCTACAATGTTTCTTCTAACGTGTAAACTTGAAAGGAAAATCAAAATCATATGATAGAAAGATAAGGTGGTAACAATAAGTGAAGACATCGAACCTCACCAACATTTCAACATTTAGAAGAACTCCCATAAAAAACACAATTGTTAAAAGAGCATGAAAAAGTGTTGGCCAAAGCGGGGCTTTATTCCTTTAAGATTTGAAATCTGAACTAACGTTCTGGAGGTTGTGAGCCTTGTGGCTATGCCATGAGGCTTCAATTCCGTTTTAATAAAAATTTCTATGGTTGTGTTGGTGATTTTCGGGTGTTTCAAATGTTTGCAAATAGAAGATTGAGAGGATAGGAGATGGTGGTTACAACTAAGGAGAGAAAATCTGCAGCGGTTAATTAGCATTAATTAAGATATACTTTGACAAGGGTGGCACTTGGCAGAGAACCACCGTGACAAAAGAGTTGGGAGGGTTGTTGGGTTCAATCTAGTGTGGGAGAGAATAATTGGTTCACATCAACTTATTTAATCTAGTGTGGGGAGAGAGAAGAAAGAATGAAGTTGTTGGGTTCAATCTAGTGTGGCTGCCACATGATACCATCTCATAAGTTTCTTCATCTAATGGCTTTTAATTATGGTCCACTCAAATTTTAGGTGAGGGACTTAGTTGAACCCTCACCCTAGAATTCGCCTAAATTTAAACTGTAGCTGAAATAAAAACAATTATTTTTCCTAAAAATTGAAAACAAATTGTACTCGAATCGTTTCTGCTTTGATTTATCCAACAAGCATCCTCGTCACATACATCAAATTACGGACAATAAATAACCTCCCCTTGTATATAATTTACTCTAAAAAAAACCGTTTCCCTCAAAAACAAAAAATAAAAATGAGGAAACATCCCGGAAACAACGTCTCTTTATAAACTGCCATTTCCCGTAAGCACAAACCTAGAATCAATTCCCTTCCTTTATTATACTTAACTTTTCTCAATCATCATCACAACAATATTACTCATTCCTCTTCAAGAAGAACACATTGATGCTCAATGGTGATGAAAAATGTGGTAGCAATGGTGTTGGATGGTGTTACTCACTTTGTCAATACACGTTGGGCTCTTCAAGAAAGGAGATGGTCTAATACTTTTCATATTGTCATGTCTGCTACCGTGTCTGTAACCATGCCATTTGTTCTATGCTTCTTGTCTGTTTATAATCATATGCAAAGACGAGGTGATATTGTATTTTATGCCTCTTTCTGATGTAAACTAGTTTTCTTAATCATTTAGCAAATCTTATTAAATTTTAATTTATAAGTGATATGGCATGAGATGAATTATTATGGAAGCTTTTCTTGTTAATACTGCACCCAATTTTCTTTTGTTCTTCTTGACTAGATAAGTGAAGATGGCAGAAAACCATCCACCAGTTCAACCTACGAGTCCAGCATTTTGTCAAACCAAACAGTCAAAGACTGGGAAAATATGTTGAGTGACGGTAACACGTTCAATGCTCACGATAGTCAAGGCTTTAAAACAACATATATTATCCTTGAATTTTAGTGTTTATTCAGTCACACCCTTTTGAGAACATATTGCTCTTAGCAATGCATCCTAATTTATTTTTTCTTTCCTGCTCTTGATTTCATTACTATTGATTCTGCACTTGCTGACTGTCTTTATATCGTTCGGAACTACAGTCATGTTTTGATTTGTGCATTTCGAGGCAAATTTTGACGTGAAAATAGAAGTTGCAAAGTGTATCTTCGGATACAATGCACGCCCACACTCTCGTCATGGCACAAACAAACAGGCTATTACTTTGTTGTTCAAACTTCAATACCAATAAACAAGAACCAAGAGAGGAACAAGGCTTACCAAATCATAAGTACTTTGTTCACCATTTCGAAAGCACCCCAAACTCGGGATCTCCTAAGAACAATATTTTTTTTGTTGTTAAAAAGTAACTTCCTATCCACTATAGCATTTTGAATTAATAGCTACACAATTTTCAAAGGTGTAAAAGTCAACCAAAGCTAGTTAACTTTGAAGAATAATTTACTGGTCATTTCATGTATTTCAATATATAATATGAATCCCCTTGCAGTGCCGGGCATCGGTACCACACAGAAATCATAAGAATAATAAGAACTCCCTAGTTGCACATTATACCTACGCGGCACTATACATTCCAAACATCGAATATTGGCTAAAAGATACAAATCAAATACACTAAATCCTTTCTTCCTATGTGCTTATGTCAATCAACACCAACTTATAAATACTTCCCCATGGCTCCACCTTATTGATTTAGTACTGAAGCAAATGTGCAGGAAACGATTATTTCCTTGCAGCTGGAAGGAACAACTTTTTATGTGCCAAAATCTACAACACAATTTAACCACAGGCGACAAGAAAGGACCCTTTAAAACCCCATTAAAGCAAACAAAAAAGAAAGGCCCCTCTAAAGCAAAGTCAAGCCTGCAGATGCCCGCTCTTCTCCAAATAGGATATCACTGTTTCTGCCATATTTTTAGGGGACTTACAGTCACTTCCTTTCTGTTGTAATATTATCTGCAAAATAAGGAAACCAGACTTTACAAATGAAAACAAAAAGTGAAATCACTTAAATGGAAGAAAAAAAACATTGAATAGAATCCCAGCGGCGAAAGTTCAGCAAAAGACAACAGTTTTCCCTTCAAAGTTGGACCAAAGCAAGTAGAACTAAAACATTTCAATCATGAGTAGGTAAGTTATTATTTTCCTATTTGGCAATATTTTTTAAACACCATCTTTAAACCAGTAAATGATGACTATTTTTTTTTACGGTAATGATGATTCAGTTATTGGTTAACAAGTAGTATATCTTAGTAAACGGACTAATAAGTAATAACCTGTTACAGTGTTACTAGCTTATCAGTAAAAGATTCTTCGTTGTTTAACCTATATCTTGCCAGTTGCCAGCCATAATTGAGGCACTATTAACCATGTCAAAATGGTACTGAAAAAAATTAGTGTAACAATTCTTTCCTCTTGCTATTCTCTTCATCTTTGACATAACTAAGATGCAAAAATACAAAATACAAACCTCACAGCAACAGGGTGGTTCATATGGATCATCTACACCAGTGAAACCTACAGCATGTAAATACACAATTCAACCCCAATACAGGAACAGGTACTCCACAATGTTGATTAGAAATAAAAAAAATAATTAGGCATGGCATATATAGCTGAACTGCTGATGCTAATATTGTAAAACAACAAATACAGCAGTACGAGATCGTAGCACCCCATTGGCAGATGATACCGAATTAGATTGCAAGTACTAATATGAAAAGTTTTACCAATATACCTTTGATCTTTCCTGCACGAGCAAGCTTGTAGAGGCCCTTTGGGTCCCTAGCTTCGCACACATGTAGTGGCACGTCTATGAAAACCTGCAACATGTGAGCTTTGTATAAGCTATGAAGAACCTCTTTTTGTTTTATAATTGTACAGTACCTGCCAAACTACCTGCATTATTTTGATCACCGCAATAACGAGAACATACCTCAATGAAATCCCCTTCTGGCAGTAGTGCTCTGCAAGCATCTCTATCCTTTTGATAGGGTGATATTAAACTAGTGATGCAAATAACACCAGCATCTGCAAAGAGTTTTGCAACCTCACCTGAAATTTTCAAAATAAGATATAATTGGAACATATAGGGGAAAACATTTATGTAGCCAAGAAATCCAGTGTACATATATTTATTGAAGAAAATAGAACCTCACCAATCCTTCGTATGTTTTCTGAACGATCTTCTGCTCTAAAACTAAGATCACGGTTTAGACCATGCCGAACATTGTCACCGTCAAGGATGTAAGTCAGTTTTCCTCTGGAGTGCAAGCTTTGACTCAAAGCACATGCAAGAGTACTTTTTCCTGAAAGTAATGACTAGTGAGTCTTCTTCAAAAAATAAAATAATGACTAGTGACTGCAGAACTCGAGGTGTGCATATGGTATCTAAAAGAATGAGGAGGAATCGTATAGCCTGACATCTCTCAATAAATTAAAACTCACGGATTTCAATTTTCATACAATATCAAAAAGAGAAAAATTTAGAAACAAGAATCCATTTGCCAATTGTTGTATTTACTTTAACATGTCAAGGATAAGTAACAGGGTGAGACAGGAATTTCAATTTTAGGGAGGATTCCAGTAAAACCCAAGACTCTGAGGCAGGGAACTCAGAACTGTGACAGGTGGACAACATCTGAGTGTGGCTTTTGAAATAAAATCAGCTGGGGGACTGGAGCAAGCTGAGAACATCTGAATTAGGAGGGGATGCATAGGAATTGATCGTTGATGGCCCTTAGAGCTGAGATACTTCATTCCAAGCCTTGCTAATAAAGCCTGGGGTTAATTATTATTCTTTACAAGACCATCGACCCGTACTAACGCACGGGTCATATCGAAGGTAATATTTGACGGTAATAGGTAACAAAATAGTTTAGATAAATGTCATGATTGTCATATAGTATTTCATAATATTAAGAAGCACAGACGTCGGTACTGTACCATAACATAATATTTCCATGATATCGTCCTTGGTACCGTAACGTAACATAATAGGTTAAGTATAGCGAGACGGGTTAACATTTATAAGTAAAAGATTAGGTTAAGTATAGCGAGACGGGTTAACGGTTATTCCTTTCCAAAAAAATAACATATAATTAGGAACACAATTTTATTTTACTTTTTAGATAAACATTAAATGCAAAAGTGTGGAGGGAAAATTTAGGTTAAAATTGGGTTAAGTATAGAGAGACGGGTTAACATTTATAAGTAAGAGATAAAGTCACCAGCTTCCATTTTTAGTTCTTATAATATGTTTTTTTTCCCGAATTTTAGTCCCCTAAATATTTTTCATCAACACTTTTGATCTCTTCTGTTAAATCCCAGCCTATGTAGCTAAAAAAAGTCCACACGACACTTGCCACATGGACTATTGTAACGATGTAGAAGGTTTCTGATTTATTAACACATTATTTATTATTATTTATAATTAAAATAATATTAAATATTGAAATTTAGGGTTTTTAAGATGAAAAAATCCTCAAATTCTCCAAATCAATCACATGAACATAGTCTCAAGGAGAACAAAGAGAGAACCCAAGATCTTAAAAACTATATATGATAGTTTTGGGAGTGACACAACTAAATATTATGGGGATTTAAGTCAACAAAACTTTATGGGAACTAAAAACGAAAGTTGATAATTTTTATAGGTACTAAAAACATATTTGACCCTAAAGTCTGGATCCAAATAACCAGTAACTACTACACAACGGCCAAAATGACTCGGTTGCTGCTGGAAGGTTTGGAAATCTTCAAAACAGGGTTATGCATTTAGCTCCCTCCCTAGAAGAAAAAAAAAATCAATTGAGCGTTGAAAAATTCCATATGATTGCGTCAATCTTGGGTAACCACTGTGCGCCCAAAACCAACTCACTGCACCTCCATGGCAACACCATCACCTCAGAGGTAAATTTAGGTTGTTGAAGCTGCCAAGAAAACCTTCTATAGCTATATGAGGCATCTGCCAACATTTCATCAATCACATGGACTGTCAATAGCCTAATGTTCTCTAATTTACAACTTAATGTCTTAACTACAAGGTCTAAGAGATAATTCGTAATGCCACTGCATCTACTAATGGTAGCAAATCTTCAACCTATAGGGGCCACTTACAATCTTTGTTCAATAATTTGAGACTCTAATCAAAGCTTTTATGGACACTAGCAACTGTTCAATTTCTGCAGTATCCAAACTCGATGGACTGCTTTCAGACTTTGGCTCCTCCTCATCCATCTCTATCACTAAGAATTGAGTGTTTTTATGTTTCAAAACTGTGACACAGTAAAAGGTTTGTCACATAACATACATAATACAACTTTTTCCATCTTGTCAGCCATTTCTGATGCATTGAAACTTCTAGTCCTTTGTGTTTTAGACTTAATTTTGTGGACTTGCACATTGGTATTGATATTCATCATAGATTTATTGGACTCGGGGTACAGGACAATTTGATGTGTTGCTTGCTGCTATTAGGGAAATTGCACACACTTCCTATGTGTCTCCAAAACACTGCATAACGTTAGAGATATAGCGTTGTCAGCTTGGGATGATATTAAACCTAGTCCTCACATAATTAAGGTGCCTCCATCACCAAGCCCTACAATCAAGATGAATTGAAGTCAATTGTACCTTGGATTCAGGTGGGTGTTGTCTTTGGAGAAGAAATGTTCACACTTGTACAACCACTCCGTCAAATCGAGGAAACTTGATCTTTCCCTAAGCATTTCTAGTAATTCTCAGGCTCACGTTTGGACTTCAGCTTGTGGGTTCCCCAATTTGCTTGCGGTTGTTACTTCCGGATGAAGCTGGTTAAACCCATCAAATCTGTAGAAGTCAGTTTTCGAACCCTTGATGAATAACAAACAGTTCTAGGTTGAGACCGAGATCCTCCAAGTTAGTATAATGTGGCGGTCGCTGAAAATTCCTAGGAATTCATTGAAGTAGTTCCAATCGAGTCCTGAGCATAGCGCTCATTGCAAATAAGCTTTTCGTGAGCTGATCAAAACCCAATTCCTTCATTATTTTAGATTCATCGCGCTTTTTTGAACAGACTGCTCTCATTCTAGCAGATTCAGCTGTGTGGCCGTTTTGTCTGCATTTCAAGGACAATTATGCCTTATCCACGGGTAATCTCCAGCTTGATGGTCTAATAACAGTTGAGATGAGAATTTGGATTTTAAGGAGGACTCCGTTAAAAGCCCATTAGGCAGGGAACTCATAATTGAGAATGATATCATATAAAGTTGAGAGAATTGAGAGTAGAGTAGAAAGAACAGTTGTTTTCTGAAATGTTAAGATGACTTTTTTGCTTAACCACTTGGTCATGATAAATGCATGAGCAGATACAGCCATTTACAAAGGAATATTACCACTATATTCATACCAACTCGGCAAGTGCCAAAACAGAAAAACTAAATGGATAAAATTACACAAATGTGACTGAAAATAAACAAATATATATAAGATAAATCTAACTTAAAATGCTACTTAAAGCGCAGCAGCAATTGCTGTAAGAAGTAAGCATAGTTGGACAAGAATCTTCCTTATATCGTCCTTTATTTTTGTGAAGTTTCACAATCTTATATTGCCTGCACAATTGTGCTTTATTTTCACTTGATTTCATGAAATAAAGCAGACAATTGTGGACACTAACAACCTAAAAAATCACAAACCTGAACCACTGAGACCAGTTAGCCATATCACACATCCTTTTTGCTGAAGCAACTGCTGTCTATCACGTTTTTGAACTGGACAATCATGCCACAAAATGTTCGTCGAGTTCCCAATATTTGACATCTGGCGGAGATTCTTACCTAGTTAGATAATAAATCAGTCAAAAATTGTAATCATCATTTACCCTATCACTACTCTAAGAATGACCAAAAAAAGTCAACTGTTTGTACATATGCATCAAAATTCAATGCTTGCTATACAAATACAATTCAACCAAGCTGACTAGATTTTCAGTTTCATTGACAGCTGAAACCAAATGACTCAGAAACATTCAAATCTTATCTTAAAAATAGATGAGGACGAAAACGTAGGAAAAAGAAAAACGATAAACAGAAACAACTATACAACACTAATCACTCGTCCTATTACTTGTGATTACGATTCATGACACTTACCTGAAAAATCAATAATCAAAACGGTAGCACTTATTAACTCCTAAGAACTAGTTGAGAATCTGTTTTTTCAATCTGCAAACAGATGCATCCATTCTAAGTTGATTATTTGGCCAATTGCACAGTATAAATTATATAAGTTTCTGTAGATACACGTTACTGAATTGTGAATGTGTGACCCACATAGCTGTACATGTTTTATTTTATATGGTTCAATAGGAATCTCTTGCTTCTCAATCTTTCTTTCCAAATAATTATCTATTATTATATCATTCAACTAAATGACATTTATTTTAGTTTAATTTGATTAAAATCATAAAAAAATGTTCTAGATTCTTGAATGAGACAATTCACCTAATACCATGGTATAATGATCGTTAAAATTGAAATTACTTGAAACTCTAAAC
>Ga0315913_1006314_pt1 | contig 14333 bp, 10 predicted proteins | sample MpolsnodulesMG_FD_207736 | JGI IMG/M metagenome (GOLD analysis project Ga0315913, IMG submission 207736) | Medicago polymorpha root nodule microbial communities from Los Angeles, California, United States - small nodules | ecosystem: Host-associated > Plants > Roots > Nodule | place: USA... | reverse complement strand
ACATAAATCGAAGTGCCAAATGGAGAATATGTGGGGGAAATAATGCTGGATACTCAAAAAAAGGGGGGGAAAGTGCCAGTAAAGAAAGAAAATATGGGGGGGATGAATGAAACTGTGTAGTCAATCACTCATTGTGGAAAATATCTTTTTACTCATATTCTTTTGACAACATTGGTGGACATTGCAGTTTGCAAACAATAGTAGTTTGCTCAAATTCCGCTATGCTGTAGTGCTATAGCACCACTATAGCCGGCGCCGCTATTTGACAACACTGGATTGAAAATGTTGAAAACAGGTAATCTTTACTGCTTTTCTAGATAGGAAAATTAAGCTAGAACAGGGGAAAAAGATGAAGAGTAGGGGTGTTGAAGAATACAAGGCTCAGATTAGATGTTTTATCAGAAAAGAGAGCAAAGAGGAGGAGCAAAGTGCATGGCTGCGATTACATACGTCTGTGAAAGGACCCACTGACACAGTCGCCTCACCAGTACATAGGCTCTTTTCTTCACTCACAATATCTGAATCAGTTGTACAAAATATCATCACTGCCTCGTTATATCCTGAAGAAGAAGAAAGAATGAAGATCATGAAGGGTTTGTGTTTGGTTATGGTGAAGAGAGAAAGAGAGAGAGAACAAGGACGTGGATGTTGTTGCTGTTGCTGTGGGTAGAGAAAGCAGAACTAGAAATGATCATTGGCAATGAGAGCAACTCAGAGACAGAAATAGTCAGCTCTGAGAGCGGCAAAGCCTCACGATAAGTAGTTGTAAATGACTCAGAAAGAGAGAGATCACTGGCTGCGTCAACAAGATAGAAGCACCTCACCAGAACCATCCATCCATCATCACTGTCTCATTCAATTCAATACCCGGCACACCAGACGAAACAGTTCAACAAACCAAACCATTTCCCAATCCGTGTCAGTTCTCAACCATTAAAACTTGCAACGCCTTGTATTAAAGATTGACCATGTTTTCAGTTGATATGAATCTATCTCTTTTCCATGGGTATGAAGATGTTAATCAATTTGCTGTACCTTCAGGCTCTTCCATTTTGATGATTGAAAAAGACCTAAATAGGTTTACAAGCAGCTCCAAAGTTCACTCTGAAGTGGATCTTTTGAAAGACTCCAATCAAAAGCACTGGAAAAGAAAACAGGTATAGCCAAAAGTTAGGTCAATAAGGAACAACATATTTATCCATGATGATATGCGGCAGTATTCTGAATAGTATACCTTTTTGCAGAATACACACATAAAAGCAATAAAAGATAAACTATGGACAACTTGTAGATTCTTTCTATTCGGAACCATGTTTACTACAAATCTGCTGGAAATTCAAAAACAATAGACGATTCTTTTTAAAAAAAGAAAACAAAGGAAAGAGTAACAGGTGTAGAAATCATACACAACGTATAGGCGAGTAAGTGTGGGGGTGTTGAATAAAAATAGGATGCTCAAAAGGGGGAATGGCGCCGTTAATGGGGAAAAAAGCAAAGGAAATAATAACAGGTGTAGAAAACATGCGTAGGGTCAAGATGACTGAAACCGTGATGGATCATGGAAAATTGTGGTTTGCTCAAGTTCTGCTATGATACAGTGGCGCTATTTGAAAACAATTATAGGCATATCACAGACATAGAGGTTTGTTCAACTTACATTATGTTGCGCTACAAGTTATAACTGCTATTAGATGACACTTGACAGAAAACGTTGAAATGCAGTGCTTTTTATTACTGCTTTGCAAGAAAGGAAAATAAAGCTAGGAAGAGAGGGTGAGAGATGAAGAGTGAGGGTGTTGAAGAAGAATACAAGGCTCAGATTGAGGTTATTTTGTCAGAGAAGAGAATGAAGAGGAGGAGCATGAGCATGGCTGCGAATACATGCGTCTATGGAAGGACCAATAGACAGAGTCACCCCGCCAGTACATGGCTGTTTTCTTCACCCACAATGTCTGAATCAGTTGCATGAAGTATCATCACTGCCTTGTTATATTCAAAAGAAGAAGAAAGATTGAAGATCATGAAGGGTTAGGGTTTGAGTTTGATGAGGATGAAGAGAGAGAGAGAGAGAGGAGAAGCAGTGTTGTCAATTGTGGATTGTGGCAAATAGCGGATTGTTCAAATTCTGCTACGTAACAGTGCTTGAGTGCTATAACACCACTATAGCCGCTATTTGACAACATTTTGACTAAATAGCGTATCACGGAACAATAGTGGTTTGTACAAACTCAGACAGCAGGAATGATCATTGGCAATGAAAGCAACTCAGAGACAGACAGAATCATCTCTGAGAGCAGCAAAGCCTCAAAAACTAACGCGTAGTTGCAAAGGAAGAGACTCAGAATCAGAAAGAGAAAGATGGCTGGCTGCGTCAACATGATAGAAACGCCTTGCCAGAACCATCCATACATCATCACTGCCTCATTCAATTCAATACCCAACAAACCAAACCATTCCCAATCCGTGTCAGTTCTCAACCATTAAAACTAAAACTAAACAAGGCTGCAACACTTTGTATTAAAGAATGACAAAATTTTCAGTTTGTTGAATCTATCTTTTATCCATGGGTATGAAGATGTTAATCAATTTGTCATTTTGTTGTACCTTTAGGCTCTTCCCATTTTGAAGATTGAAACAGACCTAAATAGGTGCTCAGCTCCAACGTTCACTCTGAAGTGGATCTTTTGAAACCTAAAATCAAAAGCACTGAAAAACAAAACATATACACCCAAAAGTTAGGTAAAGAACAACATATTTATCCATGATGGTATGCATTAATATTCTGAATCAAACACCTTTTGAAGAATACACAAATAAAAGCAATCAAAAATGAACTAAGGACAATTAGCAGATTCTTTGTTGCCGGAAACTACTAATAAGCAGCAATGACAGACCAACTATCATGTACAAAGTAAATCTAACAGAGTTAATTGGCTTCACGGTAATGAGCTGTAAAACCAGACCGAATCCAAGTTGTGATACTTGCATCTCCACTAACTTGGTTGGCAATATTGCTCACAATTTACAAGTGTCAACATATTTGAGCGGATACTAATTTTCCATAAAACAAAAGTAATAAGTAATTACTTTTACCCACTTCAAACTGTTTGATATTTTCTAAATGTGGTAGTTTAATGAATGGTATTTCTAGTAGGAAGAGTAAAGTACTATAGCTAAAAGAGCAAAAATGTGACCATATTATGATTTTCAGACTAATGTGTAATGCAAGACTCTACAGCACATGAAATTGAATATGAATATCCACACGACAATGAACTTGGTGTTGTCAATGAGATAAATGAAAAAGAAATGTACCTCATATCTTCAACAAAATCAATATCAAATTTCTTATGTTTCTACAGATATTGATATCTTGAGTTTTGTTTGTACCATCACCGGAAAAGAAAGTAATGAGGTGAAAAACAAGAGAGAGAGAGAGAGTAGGGGGCATTGAAGAAGAATAAGAGGCTCAGATAGAGGTGTACTGTCAGAGAAGAGTGTGAAGAGGAGGAGCACGAGCATGGCTGCAACTGCAAGTTGGAGTCACCTCGCCATGACACGGCTGTTTTCTTCTTCACTCACAATGTCTGATCTGATGCAGTTGCATGAAACATCATCACTGCCTCGTTACATCCAAAAGAAGAAGAGAGAAAAAAAAGAAGGTCGAATCGAGTTCAACGACGGCGATGACGATGACAATGACGACAAGGATGATGATGATGATGGTGATGATGCAGAGAGAGAGAGAGAGAGAGAGAGAGAGCTTTTGTTGTTGTTATTGTTGGTGGTGGTAGAGTGGAGTTTAGTAGGAATGATCATCGGCAATGAGAGTGAGAAACTCATGAAAGCCTCACCCAAAAACTTGCAATGGCAACAAAAAATGAGGCTCAGAAAGAGAGTGGTGGCTGCGTCAGAAACGCCTTGCCACGACCATTCATCCATCCATCATCACAGCCTCATTCGTTTTAATTCAATTTAATAATACCCAACAAAATTAGAATAAGAAGCAAGTATTCAGCTACATGCATTGCAAATCTTCAATACATACTGTTGGAAATTCCGCCTTTATTGCCGTCCACCCCTGTGGCCTAAATTGCGGCCTTTGGTTTGCCTTCATTGCAGCTTCCAACACCTTCATTGTGTTGGCTTTGAGGGGGTGGATTTAGTCCCACATCGGATAGATAGGACTCTTGAGAAGAGATTATAAAGAGGAGGCACTCCTCACCTTACAAGCAGGTTTTGTAAGGATGAGTTAGGCCCCAAATTTCAACACTTACCATCAGGATATACATAATAAGTAATAGGAAAAGTAGAAAAGAGTTGAATGACTCAACCTTTAACTTCAACACTTACCATCAGGATATACATAATAAGTAATAGGAAAAGTAGAAAAGAGTTGAATGACTCGACTTTTAACACTCCCATTTAATGAAAAGTCAGTTAAATATAACAGATGTTACTTGGCCTCATGAGCTAAAGCCTTGGGAAGCATCTGTTGTTATTAGAAGTAAAACCAGATTTAATCCAAGCTGTCACACTTGAATCTCCACTAACTTGGTTGGCTAAATTGCTCACAATATACAAGTGTCAACATATTTGACCGGAAACTACTGGCTGCATTGCTAACTTGGTTGACACTTTCTCACAATTTATTGAAGGACACTTTCTGTTTAAGGACAAGCTTGTCTTTCTTTAATTATTGTCCGAATTTTAAAATCCGAACGCGTTTTATCCAAAATTTAGAATCCGGACGGCAAAAAAATGATCCCTTAGGAAAATATGTATTTTGCGCAACCGGATTTTAGATTAACTGACAACATAAAAAATTTAACAAAATACCCTTTAATATATATAATGCATATTTAGGCTCATGATAGAAACGCCTTAGCAGAACCATCCATCCAACATCACTGCCTCATTCAAATACATACCCAACACACGAGAAGAAACAGTTCAACATACCGAACCATTTCTCAATCTGTGTCAGTTTGTAACCATGAAAATTATAGCAAAACAAGGTTGCAACATCTTATATTAAAGATTGACAACGTTCAGTTGATTATGAATCTATTTCTTTGCCATGGGTATGAAGATGTTAATAAAATTATTGTACCTTTAGGCTCTTGCTATTTTGAAGACGACAATCAAAAGCACCGGAAAAGGAAACATATATAGCCACAAGTTAGGTCAAGAAGGAGCAACATATTTATCCATGATGGTATGGTAATAGAACATTTTTGCAGAAGAAACACATAAAAAAAGATGAACTAAGGACAACTTGTAGATTCTTGATTGCCGGAACCATATTTATTCTTAGTAAGAAGCAATGACAGAGAAATTGTCATATACAAAGTAAATCTAACAGAAGTTCATTGGCTGCACAGTAATGAGCAAAAGACTTGGGAGGAATATGTTGTAATTAGCAGTAAAACCAGATTAAATCCAAGCTGTGACCAGGGCAATCCAGGAGTAATTTTTTGGTGTGGCTAAAACAACAATGCCAAAAAAATTTGCACAATGAAATTAAAGACTATACTATTTCATTCAAATAACAGTTTTGGTAGTTTTATTTGGGCAAGTTTTATTAGCCCATATCTATTTATAACCCCAACAATTGCTAATTGGGACAAAATAAGCGGTCAACTTCCTCTAACATTTCATTTTTATAGGCATTCTCCGTATATCAAAAAAAAAAAATTGGAAATTTGGTGTGGCTATAGCCACACCTAGCCATATACTGCCTCCGCCCATGGCTGTGACACTTGCATCTCCAATGACTAAATTGCTCACAACTTACAAGTGCCAACATATTTGACCAGATACTAGTTTTTCCCTAGAAGTCATAAGTAATTATTTTTACCCATTTCAAATTGTTGGCAAAAATCTGATCACACTTTGAATTTAAGACTAATGTGTAATGCATGACTACTTTGGCACGAAAGTTAGACGGTCCACAACACAACATAAGAAATTGAATATGAAAATCACCATAGTAATGAACTTGGCTTTGTCAATGTGATGAGTGAAAATGAATATACCTCATTTCTTCAACAGAAAGAATATCAAATTTGTTAAGCTTGTATAGATATTGACATCTTGTTATTTGATTGTACCACTACCTGAAAAGTAAGAGATAGGTAAAACACAAGAGATAGAGTTATACATATTTCACTTCATAATTGAAGAGCGTTTTGTGTCTCTGCATTTACCATTGATTCACAGAGAAACCAGAGAGGCTGAAACCGTAATCTATCTCATCACTCTCAAGTCAGAAACAACATTATTAGGAAATGACACAATTATTATCGAATGAGAGGCTCAGATAGAGAGATGTATTGTTTGTCAGAGAAGAGGAAGATCAGGAGCATGGCTGCGACTGCAAGATGGAGTCGCCGCGCCATGACGCGGCTGTTTTCTTCTTCACTCACAATGTCTGATCTGAAACATCGATCATCACTGCCTTATTATATACCAAAAGAAGAAGAAGAGAGAGAAAAGGAAGGTCCTGATTGAGTTTGAAGACAAGGTTGTTGATGTTGCTGTAAAAGAAAGAGAGGAAGTGTGCGTGCTTTTGTTGTTGTTGGTGGGGGTGGAGAGAGAGAGAGAGAGAGAAGTGGTAGGAATGATCGATCATTGGCTATGAGAGAGAAACCAATTCATTCATCAATCAAAGCCTCACTCACTCATCAACTTGAAACAAAAAAGGAGGCTCAGAAAGAATGAGACAAGTGGTGGCTGCGTCAGAAGAAATGCCTCGCCACAAAACCATTCGTTCATCCATCATCACTGCCTCATTCAAATTAGTAAAAGAATAAGAAGCAGTGTTCACTTCTTCGATACTAACTGTCAGTCAGCTCAAACAAATGATCCTTAGTAAGAATATGTATTTTGCACATCCAGATTTTAGAATAACAGAAACGTTGACAAAATATCCTTTTATATACAAAACATATTTAGGCTCATGATAGAAACACCTTGGCAGAACCATCCATCCAACATCCTCATTCAAATACATACCACAAGAAACAGTTCAACAAGCCGAACCATTCCCAATCTGTGTCGGTTTGCAACCATGGAAATTATAGCAAAACAAGGTTGCAACATCTTATATTAGAGATTGACAGTTGGTTATGAATCTACCTTTTTGCCATCGGTATGAAGATTTTAATCAATTTATATCTTTAGCCTCTTCCCATTTTGAAAATTTAAAAAGACCTAAATAGGTCATCTAGCAGCTCCAAAGTTAACGGATCTTCTGAAACACTACAAACGAAAGCACTGGAGAAGAAAACATATATAGCCAAAAGTTAGGTCAAGACAGAGCACATATTTATCCATGATGGTAGTATTAATATTCTGAATAGAACACTTTTTGCAGAATACACACATAAAAGCAATAAAAGTTGAACTAAGGACAATATGTAGATTCTTTGTTGCCGAAACCACATTTCCGCTTTGCAGAACCATATTGATTGCAGAATACACACATAGAAAATTGGATCACATTTTGAACTTAAGACTAATGTCTAATGCAAGGCTACCGTGGCAAAAGATTAGAGGGTCTGCGTCACATGAAATTGAGAGCATGTTTGTTACAGCTTTTTTCATAAAAAAAATCACAGTTTTAAACAAAATAATACTTTTAGCAGTTTTTCTCCGTCTGACAAAAAACTAAAACCTGCTTCAAATGAGAAGCTGCTTTTAGTAATTTTTCAGAAAATCATTTTGTGATAACTAATTTTTTTTTTTTTTTAAAAAAAAGTGATTTTTCATTCTAGTATACAAACAGAAAACAACTTCTGCTTTTTTAAAATATCTCTAAATAACTAATTTTTAGTAGTTTCTCAGAAAATCATTTTCTGATAAATAACTTTAGCAAAAAAAACTGCTTTCTCATTCTAGAAGACAAATACAAACACAAAACAACTTCTGCATTTTTTTAAAAATCTCTAAAAATTAGTCTCTAAATTATTTAGCATCAAAACACTTTTCTGTTATAATCCGTAACAAACGGGCTCTAAATATGAAAATTGGCATGGCAATGAAGTTGGTGTTGTGAATGAGATGAAAGTAAAAGAAATGTACCTCATTTCTTCAACAAAATCAATATCGAATTTGTTAAGCATGTATAGATATTGACATCTTGTGTTTTGTTTGTACCACCACCTGAAAAGTAGGAGATGAGGTGAAAAAGACAGACTGAAACCCTAATCTATCTCAGCCTCTCACTCCAGAGAGACTAAGAGTGTGGGGGTGTAAAAGAAGAATAGGAGGCTCAGATAGAAGTGTATTGTTTGTCAGAGAAGAGAGTGAAGAGGCAGAGCAGGAGCATGGCTGCGACTGCAACAGACAGAGTCGCCTCGCCATAACACAGCTGTGTTGTTCTTCACACTCAGAATGCCTGATCTGAAACATGGATCATCACAGCCTCGTAATATCGAAAAGAAGAAGAGAGAAAAAAAGGTCGCGTTGAGTTCGAACAACGACGAGGATGTTGAAGAAGAAGAAGTAGAAAGAGAGAGCGAGCGCGTTTATGCTGTTGTTGTTGTTGGTGGTGGTGGTGGTGTGTGTGTGTGTATGTAGAGAGAGAGAAATAGAAACGATGGATCATTGGCAATGAGAGTGAGAAACTAACTCATTCATCAAAGCCTCACTCACTCACAATCACAAACTTACAATGCAATGGCAACAAAAAAGGAGGCTCAGAAAGAAAGAGAGAGAAGAATAGTGGTGGCTGCGTCAAATACACCTTGCCACACAACCATCCTTCCATCAATCATCACTGCCTCATTCAAATTAGAAAGAAAAAATAAAAGAAGAAAAGAAGAAGCAGTGTTGAATCAGCTACATGCAATGCAATGCAAATCTTCTTCAATACTTACCTTATCGTCATCCAGTTCAAACATTATTCACAATTAAATCTTAGTTAATGGATACAGATAAGGTAATGGTATTCGTAGTAACGGATATCCATATCCATTAGTAAATTAATAAAATTATCATTATTAGGAGTGAAACCAGATTGAATCCAAGTTGTGAAACTTGCATATCCACTAACTTGATTGTCTAATTTGTTCACAGTTTACAAGTGTCAACATATTTGACCAGATACTAGTTTTCCATAGAAGTGAGTAATCAATTTTACCCATATCAAACTGTTTGATATTTCTTAAATGCAGTAGGTTAATGAGTGGCATTTCTAATAGGAAGAGTAAAGTATTAAGAGCAAAAACATGATCACACTTTGAATTTAAAACTAATGTGTAATGCACTATGAAGCACGGATACAGACACAGACACCGGACACAACACGGACACTGACACAGCTAATAATTTGAAAAAAAATACATAATTCAGTGTAATTACAAGTGTCGGTGTCGTGTCGGACACGACGCCTAATCCGAGGTGTGTCCGTGCTTCATAGGTAATGCAAGACTACTTTGGCAAGAGATTAGAGTAGGGTACCAACTTAGTTGGGCGCTATTCTTTTTGGATGTCATTTTACTTTTGATTTATCAAAAAAAAAAAAAAAAGACTATGACAAAAGTTAGAAGGTCTACAGCACATGAAACTGAATATTAATATCCGCATGGCAATGAACTTGGGGTTGTCAATGAGATGAATGAAAAAGAAATGTACCTCATTTATTCATCAAAATAAATATCAAATCTGTTAAGTTTCTACAGATATTGAGACCTTGTGTTTTGTTTGTACCACAACCTGAAAAGAAGGAGGTAAAAAACGAGAGAGAGAGAGAGAGAGAGATGGATAGATAGAGAGAGAGAGAGAGAATTGTACATAACTCATTTCACCCTTGAAGAGCCTTTTGTCTCTAGATTTAACATTGATTCATACTGAAACCAGACAGACGGAAACCCTAATCTATATCAGCCTCTCATTCCTGACTCAGAAACAAAACAAGAAAAAAAGTTAATGCTGTAAAAAAGTTAATGGAAGATGGACAATTGTGGAAATAGTTAATGCTAGAAACTAAAAATAAATAAATAAAAGAAATTAAAAAAAAAGTAAGGAAAGGAATTATTATGAGCTGTAAAAAAGAGGCATAGCATATGGGCGAGTAAGAGTGTAGGGGGTCTTGAAGAAGAATCAGAGGCTCAGATAGAGGTGTACTGTCAGAAGAGAGCGAAAAGGAGGAGAACGAGCATGGCTGCCACTGCAAGTTGGAGTCATCTCGCCATGACACGGCTGTTTTCTTCTTCACTCACAATGTCTGATCTGATGCAGTTGCATGAAACATCATCACTGCCTCATTATATCCAAAAGAAGAAGAGAGAAAAAAAGAAGGTCGAATAGAGTTCGACAATAGATGATATGATTTTGGTGACTGAAAGAGAGAGCAAGAGAGCTTTTGTTGTTTTAGTTGATGGTGGTGGAGGTGGTAGTGGTAGGCAGGAGTGAAGTAGGAACGAACGATCATTGGCGATGAGAGTAAGAAACTCATCAAAGCCTCACTCAAAAACTTGCAATGGCGACAAAAAAGAAGGCTCAGAGAGTTGTGGCTGCGTCAGAAACACCTCGCCACAAATATTCATCCATCCATCCATCATCATTGCCTCATTCAATTCAATTAAGTAATACCCACCAAATAAAATAAGACGCAAGTATTCAACTACATGCAATGCAAATCTTCAATACTTACTGTCAGGATATACATAATAAGTAATAGGTGAAAGTAGAAAATAGTTGAATGACTCAAATTTCAACACTCCCATTCAATGAAAATTTAGTTAAATCTAACAGATGTTACTTGGCCTCATAGTAATGGGGTAAATCCTTGGGAAGCATCTATTGTTTTTAGAAGTAAAACCAGATAGAATCCAAGTTGTGACAGTTCCATCTCCGCTAACTTGGTTGGCTAAATTGCTCACAATATGCAAGTGTCAACATATTTGACCGAATACTAGTTTTCCGTAGAAAAAAAAAGTAATTATTTTTTACCCAGTTCAATCTGTTTAATACTTACTAAATGCAGTAGTTTAATGAATGGTATTTTTAGTAGTAAGAGTAAGGTGTCACGAGCAAAAAACTGATCACACTTTGAATTTAAAACTAATGTGTTAGTGTCAACATATTTGACAGGATACTAGTTTTCCAGTGAAATCGTGAGTAATTTTTTTTCCCATTTCAAACAGTTTGATATTTCTCAAATGGAGTAGTTCAATGAGTGGTATTTGTAGTTGGAAGAGTAGTGTACTATAGCTGAAGAGCAAAAATCTGAACACATTTTTAATTTTAGACTAATGCGCAATGCAATATTACTTTGGCAAAAATATTGAGGGTTTACAAAAGAGAAATGATATTATCTAAACATCTTCTCAATTTTGGGTCAATAAATGGATTTTAGTTAGTTAATGGATACAGTTGAGGTAATTTGTATTCATATTAACAGATATCCATACCAATTGCTAAATTAATACAATTATGAAAACATCATATTAGGAGTGAAACCACATTGAATCCAAGTTGTTAAACTTGCATATCCACTAACTTGGTTGGCTAATTTGTTCACAATTTACAAGTGTCAAGATATTTGACCATATACTAGTTTTCCATAGGAGTAATTATTTTTACCCATATAAAACTGTTTGAAACTTCCTAAATGCAGTAGTTTAATGAGTGGCATTTCTAGTAAGAAGGGTAAAGTATTAAGAGCAAAAATATGATCACACTTCGAATTTAAAACTAATGTGCAATGCAAGACTACTTTGACAAAAGTTAGAAGGTCTACAGCACATGAAACTGAAAATTATTAATATCCCCACGGCAATGAACTTGGAGTTGTCAATGAGATGAATGAAAAAGAAATGTACCTCATTTCTTCGTCAAAATAAAGATCAAATATCTTGAGTTTCTACAGATATTGACATCTTCTGTTTTGTTTGTACCACAACCTGAAAAGAAAGAAGCGGTAAAAAACGAGAGAGAGAGAGAGAGAGAGAGAGAGAGAGAGAGAGAGTTATACATAACTCATTTCATCCTTAAAGAGTCTTTTGTCTCTGGATTTAACATTGATTCATACTGAAACCAGACAGACATAAAACCTAATCTATATCAGCCTCTCATTCCTGACTCAGAAACAAAACAGAAAAAAGAATAACATCAATAAATAACATAAAATTAAATTGATTAAAAAGCGCAAAGAGAAATGGCAGATGGAGAGTTGGGGAAATAGTTAATGCTAGAGATTCAAAAAACAAATAAAAGAAATTAAAAAAAAATCCAAGTAAGGAAAGGAAATAGCAAGAGGTGTAGAAAAGAGGAATAGCATAGGAGCGAGTAAGAGTGTGGGGAGTTTCGAATAAGAATAAGAGGCTCAGATAGAGGTGTACTGTCAGAGAACAGAGTGAAGAGGAGGAGCACAAGCATGGCTGCAAGTTGGAGTCACCTCGCCATGACACGGCTGTTTTCTTCTTCACTCACAATGTCTGATCTGATGCAGTTGCATGAAACATCATCACTGCCTCGTTATATCCAAAAGAAGAAGAGAAAGAAAAAAAGAAGGTCGAATTGTTGATGATGATGATGATGATTGCTGAAAGAAAAAGCAAGCGAGCTTTTGTTGTTTTAGTTGACGGTGCTGTAGGTGGTGGTGGTGGTAGGCAGGATGCAGTAGGAATGATCATCGGCGATGAGAGTAAGAAACTCTTCAAAGCCTCACTTAAAAACTTGCAATGGCAATAAAAAAGGAGGCTCAGAAAGAGAGCGGTGGCTGCGTCAGAAACGCCTCACCACAACCATTCAACCATCCATCGTCACTGCCTCATTTGATTCAAATAAATAAAACCCAACAAATTAGAATAAGAAGAAACAAGTATTCAACTACATGCGATGCAAATCTTCAATACTTACTGTCAGGATATACATAATAATAAGTACTACGTAAAAGTAGAAAAGAGTTGAATGATTCAATATTTTTAACATTCCCATTCAATGAAAATTCAGTTAAATCTAACAGATGTAACTTGGCCTCTTAGAATTGAGGTAAAGCCTTGGGAAGAAACTGTTGTTATTAGCAGTAAAACCAAATGCAATCCTTATCCAAGTTGTGACACTTCCATCTCTGCTAACTCTGTCAGCTAAATTGCTCACAATACACAAGTGTCAACATATTTGACCAAAGAGGGGTGCTAGCAACACTCACTCTCTCATTGAAGGAAATCAATGTAGATGCCACAACTTTATGTGGGATTCATTTCTAAATTGTAGGATCCACATTGATTTCATCCCAGAAATGAGTGTGTTAGAGACTGTTGCTAAATGCACATTGCAATATTATTTTGGCAAAAACATTGAAGGTTCACAAAAGTGAAATGATGTTTGTACAACCATTAAAACTAAAACAAAACAAGGTTGCAACACCTTGTATCAAAGATTAACAAAGTTTGAGTTGATTACGAATTTAACTTTTTGCCAAGGGTATGAAGATGTTGATCAATTTCTTGTACCTTTCGGCTCATCCAATTTAAAAGATTGAAACAGGTCTAAATAGGTTAGCTCAACTCCAACAATCAAAAGCACCGGAAAAGAAAACATATATAGCGAAATAGATCAAAAGAATGAGCAACATATTAATTCATGATGGTAGTATTAATATTCTGAATAAAACACTTTTTACAGAATACACACATAGAAGCAATAAAAGATAAAGGATGAACTAAAGACAATATGTAGATTCTTTGTTGCCGGAACCATATTTACTCTGGCAAAAGACTAATGTCTAATGCAAGACTACTTTGGCAAAAGATAGAGGGTCTACAATACATGAAATAAGAGCATCTTTGTTACAGCTTTTATCATAAAAAAATCACATTTTTAAACAAAATAATCACTTTTAGCAGTTTTTCTCTGTCTGTTATAGATTTAAAAAGAAAATCAGAATCTGAAGAGTAGAAAAATCTAAAAACTTGTTCAAATGAAAAGCTGTTTTTAGTAGTTTCTCAGAAAATGATTTTCTGATAACTGATTTTTCAATCTAGTATACAAACATAAAACAAGTTCTGTTTTTCTTTTATATGTAAATCTGTAAAATTATGAAAATGGTTTTTAGTTTTGTTTTATAATCTGTTACAATGAATGGGGTTGTAAATATGAAAAGAAATGTAGCTGATTTGTTAAGCTTGTATGGATATTGAGATTATGTGTGTTTGTTTGTAGCAACACAGCAGCTGAAAAGTAAGAAATGAGGTGAAAAGGACAGAGATGAAACCCTAATAATCTGAGTCAGGCACAGTAGTGTAGGGGGTGTAGAAAGAAGAAAAGGAGGGATGGAGGCTCAGATAGAGAGAGAGAGAGAGAGAGAGAGAGAGAGAGAG
>Ga0315913_1006313_pt1 | contig 14333 bp, 10 predicted proteins | sample MpolsnodulesMG_FD_207736 | JGI IMG/M metagenome (GOLD analysis project Ga0315913, IMG submission 207736) | Medicago polymorpha root nodule microbial communities from Los Angeles, California, United States - small nodules | ecosystem: Host-associated > Plants > Roots > Nodule | place: USA... | reverse complement strand
AAAACTTGACTATTAATGGGATTGGTGGGTGTATTGGGAAAGTTTTTGGCAATTAATTGGAAAAATTATTGAGCAAAAACGTTACAAAAAGTCAGAAATACAGAATATTAAAGAAAACGTTTTTTTGTTTTTGTTTTTTAAGTTACTGGGTTGCGAACTCGACCCACGAACCCGGACTTGTGAGGAAGGCGCACAGAATCGGCCGAGACACTCGATTCCACCGCTTCCACGCGTTTTCGCGGCGATTCCGGCTGCTCCCAACAGATTACGATTCCGGCAACGTTCCGGCACGGTGGGGGGTTGTGAGATCGCAAACTCGTACGATCCTACGAGTTGAATCGCGATTCTGTCTACCTTGATCCTAAAGCATTGTGAACTAGCCAAATCCATTTACTTTCCCTATTCTCAATCCATTGTAGCTGTAATCCTAAAGCACTGTGAACTAGCCAAATCATGATAATTCTGAATTCGCCAAAAATCCTGGATTATCTCTAGTAATAATGTACTATCTATCATTTCAACCACAGAAAGTCAAGTAGAATGGCTTACATTTACTGGCCAAGGAAAGCATGAATGCTTTGTAAGCTGAAATGTCTCCATATCAAAGTCCCTGATTCCACCATCATTGTTTGAAGCCATGAAATGAACAGCTCCACTGACAGATGAATTGATTGTTAATATGCAGTCATCCTTGAGGGGTGTGACTAGTGATTACTATCACCATGTCAGCAATTTAAGACCCCAAAATATAAGAAAAAAGGAAGGAGAAGAAAGGAAAGAAAAGAAAAGACCTGGGGTGCTCATAAATCTCAACAGCATTTGTGATCGCATTGTCCTCATACGTAGTTCGAGAACAAAAGCTAACCCCGGGTCGGTCTAAGTACTGCAAGTCATCATGTGTCATCAAATAATAAGAAAATATAGACAAATACATCAATTTGGAAGATCAAAGATAAATAAACAATAAAAATATAACCTCAAATTATTCACTTTCAATCAGTATAATTTTAACTAATCATATTAAGAATTTAGCTCAACCCTATCTCAAAAACAAACTGTCACTTTTAATCAGTACTAGAATTACTTAATCATATTGAGAATTTAGCTCAACCCTATCTCAAAAACAAAGGTGGACATCTGTACTATACAAATTTTTTTTTTGTTACAATCTAATATGTAAGAACAATATAATATGTAAGAATAATATCAATACACCAATTTGTGCAACAAAAGTAGGGGTAAATTGTAATTTTATGCATCATATATCTCAGTAACCATATCCAAAAGAAAAATGGTAGAGTTGTAGCAAAAACCAGCATAAGCATAAACAGGGAACCTGAGCCGGTTTAGCACAACAGTCAAGTCCAATAAATCATTTAAAAACAACTCTTTTCCACCTACTTATCTCGTTGGTATTCCCACTATCAATGTCAAAAAGCTTAGAAATTCTACTCTACTCAAGTTGTATCAGTCAATCTTCGCTACACCGTAGATAGCCTCGCCAAGGATCTTCACTTTGCTGTTTGTGTTGGATGAAGAAGCGGCAAAATGAAAGATGCAATGAGGAACATTTGCTCACTGACAGCGGCAAGACTTGGCTTGTAGAATTGATTTCTAAACAGTAAAGTATTAGGGTTTGTTGTTGGTGGGTCCGGCCCACAAAAAGTTCATGTGATAGAGGGAGAAGAAGTTGATTTATTATAACTATAATAATATGGGAATAAAATCAGAAAGTTATAAAAGGAAAATACATATACAATTATACATATGGGAATGAATTCGAGAAGCTATTGAAGACTTACGGTTTGGTAAAAAAATAATATCAAAAAGGAAATGTGTTATTGTCATATTTTCTATGTTATTATCATATTGTAAGAGTTTATATCCTGTAAAAAAAATAGTTTGTATGTTTAATTTTAAGATTTATAATGAATGTGTTGTATTTATTTATGATGATCTTGTCTGAAAATTATAAGTACATCTATTAAATAATAACCAAAACGTAACAGTACTTCCAGAGAAGAAAATTATAAGTAAGTAGATAGAAGTACCTTGCAAATAAGCTCTCCTTGAAAACCTCCAGCAATCAACAAGTTATCACGTACAGCCAGTGTACTAATTTGTGTCTGAGTAAAACCCTCCAAGAGGCTTCCAGGATGTTTCTGTTAGCAACACACTTTCAAATTTCATATTTTTTCCTAAGTGATTCTCAAACAACAAAACAGTGCAAAAAGTATTACCTCACATGGAGCAACATGCCCTGATACATTGAGAACTTCAGATCTCTTAGAACTTAATGAAGACCAGTGAACAATTGAGTAATGTGCAACAAGATATACATCATGTTTTGATGTTGACCAAACTAAGTTTCTCAGCTGCAAGTGAAAAATTAAAAGTTACAAATTTATATTAATTAAATTATAGGCAAAAATGTATTAACTGGATTCAGATGGAAGTTGAGAAACATTAGCTTATTTTCCCACATAACAAACAACTTAACAGTCAACACACACGTGTACATGCAGCCACATATCTATCACAAGAGGCAATATAACATGGAATTTAGACCAAACAACTCTTGCCGCATCTTCAGACAATATAACATAGAATTTAGACCAAACAACTCTAGTCGCATCTTCAAATGATTAAACTAAAAGGCAAATAATTAAGAATTAACGTACTTGGAAATGAAGTATTGTTGACTTCACAGATCTTGTATTTTGCCAGAAATCGTAGTACAATCCCCCTTTTTGTGTTGCTTTGCATTCCTGTAGATCAGAGAGGAAAAATAAAGTAGAGTCAAAATATACTCTCAAAACCATTACTCATATGCCTCCAAGCTCTAAACAAGACGAGATGATCTTACCTTCTCTGACAGTTCCCCAGATTGTGCTATATTTTCATAATTTTTGTACTGCTCGAGTCTTGTTTCTCGATATTTCTCACGAGTAATGCTCAGCCTATCCCAAGGTATACCCTGGATATCTTTTCCCCTCCTAGCTTCAGCTGCAGTGGTATCAGTTATTCGGTTTTCCTGTAATAAGGAACCCAAAGCCCCCACCCGAAAAAAGTGCAAGCAGAAGGAAAAATCATGTCAATGGCCACATGGTAGTAAATGTTAATCATGTAAATGACTTGCAAATAAAATTTGTATAATACAAATGTCAAGTTGTCAACCCATGTGATGCACGCGTTTAACACTAGTACCAATAATACAAATGTCATTCAAAAATAGCAAAATACATAACATCCTAAAAAGGCTTTCGTTGCGGAAAAGAACAAGCATCCCACAAAAAAGAAATTCTCAAATTCTACCGGCATCCAACAAAAAATAAATTCTCAAATTCAAATGTTAACAAAGGCTTAGCAAGCTAAAAGAGACTGAAAACGAACCAAAGGATCGTATTCATCGTCATCATCCTCATCAGTATCAGATTCGCCAAGTGCTCTCCCACCACGAAAATACATATCATCATCTACCTCAGCCATCTCATTATCATCTTGAACATACTCCATTTCATCCCCATGGTATTGAGCCATGTTCCGCGACAACGTACAACACTTGATATCTATCAATTTCATAAATGGAATAACCAAATTAGTTTATAAAATTCAGTAAATAAAATACTATCATAAGATTCAATCGCCACTCTCAGCATAATACTAACAAAACTAATATTACAAAATAAAAAAAAAAACAAAAAATTCTATGAGCTAAAAACAACAATTTCACATATTTAAATCGTAAACCGCTTAAAATTAGTTTAACACGAAGGAGAATTTCCACCTCCTGAGAAAACTAAAAACCTAAATCCGAACAAAATTTCCGTAAAATATATAATAGCAATAATAATCATAATCATTAAGCTAATTTGGGAGAAATAATTGAATTGAATTGAATTAAGGAAATTAAGAGGAATCGAAGAAATTGAAATTGATTGAAGGAATGATGAAAAAGCGATTGATGAGTTGAGAAAAAGGGGACCTAATTATGTGTTGGGGATTGGTGAAGGTGCAGCGCCTTGAGGTTAGGGTTTGTTCTGGATCTCAGGGATAAGGACGCGAATCTAATATAAATCTGCGAATTGCGATGAAGCAGATTTGGAAATTTTACGGTGCTTTTAATCTTGCGCTATCTTAGCTAACAGTCTTTTAAACCGGACCGGTTTGAAGCTAAACCGGTTAACTCTATAAATTTGAGATATTATGCAAAGAATGATGATTATTTATTGACCATCTTTCTAACATTCTCTCTACGAACACTCACTCTTTTAATAAATGAAATTCATATCAGATTTTAATATTTTATGTATCATCCATTTTTAAAATAGATAATCTAACACGAATTTTATCAAATAAGAGAGTGTTGCTAGTAATTCTCTTTGTCTTGATTAAACATAATTAAAAGTAAAGGTATTTTCGATGTAGTTTAGATATAAGTTTTTGGTGACAAGCGGCACCCTTTATCTTGTGTGGGTGTTTTATTGTAACTTGTTTTGTTCCTTCTTTTTTCGTGTTGTTTTTTGTGTTGAGGTACCAGTAACCTAACTTTGTATTACTTTTGAGTGGTTCTCTTTTGCACACCTTGTGCGAGATGAACCACTTACTTTGACTAGACTCTAACTCGTACGATGTACGGGTTTTGTAGACTTTCATATATGAGTATCAAACTGATTGTATTATTAATTTTAGAGTTACATTCAAAGTTAGAGAAACAATCAAACTAAGTATGATTGAGAGTGTCAACATACAAAATCTCAAAAAAGAAAATGATAAGCATTCTGTTTGCATCAACAAAAATAATATGGAATCAAACTCATAAACTAAATTATTTGAAAGTAATCAAACGTGAAAATAAACACAATAAAAATGAGTGTTGGTGGCTTAAAAAAGCCTTTAGGATAATATATCTATTTTAGAAACAACAATATTTCAATAAAAATGTTAGTGGTTAGTGTTAAAAGCTGTTAGGTGTTATCATGGGTACTCAATTCGATTCCTTGGAAAACTTTTCTTTCAAAATAATTATTTAGACCCGCCAAAAAGGCGGGATTAGGGTTGATTGGAGACTGTCTAACATTCATATATACTAACACATGTGATTGTTTTATTATGTTTGTTTGTATAGTTTTGATTAAATTTTTTAAATATAATGAAAATTATTGATATATTGATTTATAAACAAAATATTGTTAAGACATATAACAATTGGAGTATTTATAAACTCAACATATTTTAGTTTGTCTGCATATAAAATAAAGATAAAATAATGATATTTTATTGTTTATTCCATAAGATTTAAAGTCCAATCTTTAACATTATTTTTTGCTCACGTTTATTACTAATCTTTTTTTAGAGGATTTAAAGTCCAATCTTTAACATTATTTTTTGCTCACGTTTGTTACTAATCTTTTTTTAGAGGATTTATAGTCCAATCTTTAACAATATTTTTTGCTTACGTTTTTTACTAATCTCTTTTTTTAGAGGATTTATAGTCCAATCTTCAACAATATTTTTAGCTCACGTTTTTTACTAATATTTTTTTTAGAGGATTTAAAGTCCAATCTTTAACAATATTTTTTGCTCATGTTTGTTACTAATCTTTTTTCTAGAGGATTTAAAGTCCAATATTTAACATTATTTTTCCTCACGTTTGTTACTAATCCATCCTTTTTAAGAGGATTTAAAGTTCAAGGTTGTATTGAAGGGAACAACACAGATGTACAACATAAAAACTGTTGATAAAAAAATAACATGAGTTTTTGTTTTGTTCTAATTTTTTGTGAGTTTGATCTTTGGTTAACGGAGGTAAAAGAGGGTTAACGGGGACGATGTGTGCTAATCCACGTGTTATTTTATGATTGACTATTTGTATTTAAAAATTAAGGGTGTTTTTGGAAAGAAAAGTTCAACCCAAAAGTGTGCTGAAGAGGGTAATTTTCTTTATATATAGTATAGATTAAGATTAAGATTTATCATATTTCATTTTGCCTTGTTCAAAAAACAATTTTTGATGGCAAACAAACCATTAGATAGATATAAAGATAAAATTACATGTGATTAGTTCGATTTAAACGACACGTTACAAACACTAATCAAATTTAACTTTAGTTGTTGCATTTTCAAAACTAGATTTGAACTCATGACCTTTGGTTAAAGAATAATGCTTAATCTTAGGAAGACTTGAGAGACAGGTGAAATGCAATAATTGGTTTAAGGAGTCGATTTTTACAATTGCACATACATGATTTGCGTAAAAGGAGAAAATTACAACTATAGGTTTCTTTAAAGTAGTATATGTCTGTTCGCTTTTTTATCGTGTTAATTCTTATAAATTACGAACATTAGCTTTTCATGAAAGTTTGGTTAAATTTATTTTGATTAAAAATACAGGTATGTGTAATAGATATTTTACATCTTCATATTGTAACAAACCATACTTATCTTTTTCAATGATACCAACAATATAACAAATATAATATACAATCTTATCTTTTTGAATGATATCAACCAAATAAAAATTTTATAGTCTGTTTAAGGGTATAATTGAAAGTGAAAAAATCAGCTCAAATTCAAGTAATCTCTTTATATATAACTAGCGGAAAGATGGACACTCACGTGTCCATCCTTCTGCTCTTTTTAATGCGCCAATACGTGTAGATTATCAACGATTTTTATATAATTTTTTTTATATATATTAAAATTATAAGTATAGATATTTGTGACTTAAAAATGTAAGAAACTCAACAAATCATATTGATCTTTTTCGATAACAACAACAATATAACAAAAGTTCTTATATTTTTTAGCAACACCAACAATATAATATTATTATAAGAAAATTCGTTTAAAGGTATAACTGAAATAACAAAAAAGTAAGTTAAAAATCTCCCCAGGATCCCCTATTCTCTTTATATGTCCTAGTGAAAAGACGTTTTGCTAAAGTTTAAAAGTTATGAATGATGTTTTATTATGAAATTTTGATTAAAAGTAAATATATAAAATAAATGTTTTTTGCTTTTAAATTACAACAAATCAAACTAACCATGATTTTCTATTTAATTTTAATCCCTTGATTTTTTTTCTATAAATATACCTTGCAAAAAAAAAAGTGTTTTAAAAAAGTCCGTGGACCCATTAAATGGGTGATTTGACGCTAACGTGATAGGTGTTGATTGTGCAACTTTTATTTCGTGGCATAGACATGACATTTCTGTGAATTAAAATATTAAAAAAATTAAACTGATTTTTGGGAAATTTTAATTTTAATCTTCGAAAATTTATTTTCATATTTTAATTTTAATTTTCGAAAAATTATTTTCATATTTTTCAAAAAATTGAAAATTTTATATTCATATTTTTTTCTTTAAAAAATCTCAAAAAAATTTTAAATTTTTTTCCTAAAATTTGCAGATTATATTATTTCTGAAAATTTTAGTTTTCAAAAAATTATTTTCATATTTCTTTTCCAAAAATTTTCAGGTTATACAATTTTCAAAATTTTTAATTCTTTGTATTTTTCATTTTTTGAAAATTTAAAAATGTTTGTTTTTTAATTCTAGGACTACTTAGATGTGCCTAAGAGACCTCTCTAAAAGATCGGAATTTTTCATAAATATTTTTGTTCACACAAACCATAATCCAAATAGTTCATATTTACAAGGACCTTTAACATATTTAATCCTGTTTTTGAATAAAATTTTGCAGGAAAATTTATAATATTATAAAAGTCTCTCAATTTTTTATTTTATAATTTTTAACAAAATATGAATTAAATATGAATTGTTATATGTTTGATGGTTAAAAATTAATATTTAAGTAATGTTTTGTTAAAAAAAAATTAGAGGGATTTTGATAATATTATACATATTTATGCACAATTTCATTAAAAAAATTCAAAAGTTTCAAATGAGTTGACTTAAAAATAGATACAAAAAGTGGTGATTGAAAATTTTATAGGGACTAAAAGTCTAAGAAAATTCTTAGAGGACTAAAAAGAAAAGTTGATATATTTATAGGGATCAAAAATATATTTAACGATTTTTTTAAGAAACTTTTTGGAAACCAACAAAATAATAAATTTATTTTTCCTTAAAAATATAATTTTAATTCCTTAAAAAAAAAATATTATTTATAAAATAAATAAAATAATAGAAAAAAGAGAATCTACGAACACTGACCAAACGTATATATACCTTGTTTCCCAATACTTTGCAAACCCTGAAAGCGAAAACTCACTCGACTCGACGCTGCTCCGCCGTGAACCGTAAGACGCCTGCATTAGTCAACAACTAACCACCGCGAACTCGACGATTGGTATCTCTCATTCTGTGACAAGAAGTTGAAATACGAGTTGATCATTGTTTAAAATCTTTTTATACTGTTATGCAAACTATATTAATTTGATACTAACTTCACAATTTCTTAGCAGAGAGATATGAGGAAGAAGGTGGATGAGCGAATCAGAACTCTCATTGAGAATGGTGTTAAAACAAAGCATAGGTCCATGTTTGTCATCATTGGTGACAAGTACTATGACCAGGTATAACTGATGTTTGCATTCAAATTTTAAAAGAAACAGATGGTAGGGAGCTTTTTTTTTACGCGAAAAAGTATAGGTGGGTTGGGTTAAGCTCACCAGGGTCATGTCAGACCTCAATGCTCAAAGATAGTTGAACCTACGCCTTTGTGTGGTATCCGTTAACTCCTTAACGACGTAACCAACCTTTATATATCCAAGGAGAATGGAATAAAATTGAATAAAAAAAAAGTTGATTAAAACCTATATACTAATTTGGTGGGAAAAGAAAGTAGAGTATTATATTCAATTTTCTGTCATCATACCTTTGATTAATAGAATCGATTATGATTTGATTGCATTACATATTTTTCCATCAATTTGAGTGTATAACATTTTGGAAACTTAGTTAATGAATAGCACAATTTGAGTACTAATTGAAGTTTCTACTATGTGCAGATTGTAAATCTTCATTACATGCTTAGCATGGCACAGATCAAATCCAGTCCAACTGTTTTATGGTGTTACAAGGACAAGCGGTATGTAATTGATGAATCTGTTTTGTGTTGTGATATACTGATGTATTGGTTTGTTTGAGGGACGAGGGTTTACATGAACTTTTTTAATATGATTTTGAATGCAGTCATATGAAAGAACATGAGAAGCAGATCGAAAAATGGAGGAAGAGGGGCCTTTTGGATCCTGATAGAGCTGATCCATTTTCGTCGTTTATGAAAAGTAAAGAAATAACTCGTCGTTTGTATGAGGATTCAGAAAAAATTCTGGGTAGTACGTTCGGAATGTGTATACTCCAGGTATCCTACACTTCTTACTAGCTTAATCACTATTTTTATTTTAGGTTGTCTTTATCTTTCCCTTTTTTCCAAGATGAACTGATTTTGTCACTTTTTTTCTTTCAGGATTTCGAGGCGTTAACGCCTAATCTCCTAGCACGAACAATAGAGACGGTTGAGGGAGGAGGTCTTGTTGTTTTGCTCATCCGTACTCTATCATCGCTTACATGTTTGTACACAATGGTGATGGTAAGGAAGCAGATTCAATGACATTCATATATTTCAAGACATCTTATGAATGTTGTGAAGTAGCATATAAGGCCAATGTCTACCATGCTACTCTTTTGTTAAAAGTCTCGTTCAGTTTAATTTTCAATTTGTCCATTGATTGCAGGATGTCCATGAAAGATTTCGAACTGAATCACAGATGGAGGCCACTGGACGCTTTAATGAACGCTTCTTATTATCACTCGCTTCTTGCAAGGCATGTGTGTTCATGGATGACGAGCTGAATATTTTACCAATTTCATCTCACATAAGGTCCATCACTCCAGTTTCTGTCAATGAGGTACTGGCCTACCGTTTTAACATCATTAATTATCTTTTCCTTTCCTTTTGTCTTTTCCAGTTTTGTTTTGGGATGGAGGTTGCAAACGATTTTGGGCTTTAATGCCTGTATGTTGAATTATTCATTTTTAATTTTGACTTCAAACCTCATAATATATAGGGTGCCTTGGTTGATGTTTTGTAGATACAATAATTCTTAACAATACTGATTAAATTTTCATTCTTGTTCTTTCATTGGTACACTGGTCCTTTCTGTTTATTCGAAATTATTATCAATATGTTTTTTGAGGTAGTATTTTCTATTTTGTTTTGTTATACTTTTGCACATAACATGACATTTATTTATTGGACAAAACTTAGGTACAATTCCTTAGGTGCTTTTCATATGGTTCTTAACTAAAAATACAACTTTTTTGAAGATAACAAACTTTGAGAGAATTATGGATTTAAGAAAATCATGGTGAATTTAGTTAAGAACCATACGAAAAGCACCTAAGGAATTGTACCTAAGTTTTTCCCTTATTTATTTTAGTAAGTTATAACATCTTTTACTTAGTATTTGAATAACTGCTTTACAGTCCTAGTCTATTATAACCTACAATTAATCATTGCCCATGGCTTTACAATTATTTTTCTTCCAAATTACATTGCGAAAAATAGCTATGTAATATTTTAGGAATTTATTTTCCTCTACATTCTTTTCTTGGGAGCTTAGCAAGATGCTTGCGTGCTTAAACTCTGGGGGAGTTTTATGTATTTATTTGTCTTTGAATTTATGCTGCAGGACTCTGAAGGACTGTCAAAAACAGAACAGGACCTGAAGAACCTTAAAGAACAACTTGATGGAACTTTACATGTTGGACCATTGATCGGGAAATGTTGCACATTGGATCAGGTAGAATTGCTTACTTCTCTGATTTTTATTGAGGTTGACCAAATTGATTTCTGTGTGGTGAATGTGAGTTTTATATGTTTTTTATCAATAGGGAAAAGCTGTTGTCACATTTATGGATGCAATTTTGAACACGAAACTGCGAAGTGCTGTTGTTGCCTTGTTGGCTGCTCGTGGCCGAGGGAAATCAGCTGCTCTTGGTTTATCTATTGCTGGAGCTGTTGCTGTTGGGTAACATGCCTTTTAGACATACAAATTTGTTCATTTTTTTATAGATGCACAACATTTTAGAATCTCAACGAAAAATCGTCTCTGTAGGTATTCAAATATTTTTGTAACTGCACCAAGCCCTGAGAATTTGAAAACCTTGTTTGAATTTGTATGCAAAGGTTTATCTGCACTTGGCTACGAGGTATAGGCTCTCTCCCTCATCGACATATATAACCATTATTGTTTAAATAGGATACAGTTAGAGTTTGTTTATTTTCAACTTTACTTTGTGAAATATCACTATCACTATAAATTGGGAACTACAATGCTGAGCAGGTTAATCAATTTAAGTAAGTTTTGAAAACTCAAAAACAGGTCCATTATACTATAAATTTGTTGGCACAATATATTAACACAGTGTATGCAACTAAGAAACATAGTTCATACCAAGTGCTGTGCAGCTAGCTTACTCAAAATATTTTTCATTGCTAGGATACTATTGTAAGAATATCCTTTGTGATAGTTAGTGTTATATCTATTTACTCTGAAATCTGCAAGATACCGATTTCCTTGTGAAATTCACCTAAATATTATGATAGTTCAATTAATTTTTTTTATTTCCTAATTACACCTCTATCCAGCCTCCTTTGTCTTTTGATATGTTTGTGTATAGAGCAATAAATGAAGTTCATATAAGAATGCTATGATTTGTAGGAATTTGATGTGGTGAAAAGTGTGAATCCCGCGTTCCATAAAGCTACTGAAAGAATCAATATTTATAAGCACCACAGACAGACAGTTCAGGTAACTTCATCAGTTATGGTTTTGCATTAATATATACAACATAAAAAATGTCTTAATGTTAAGGAAACTTACTTTTGCTCTGATATTACAATTGACAAGCAATAAAATTCTGGACTTGTTATTCATCTTAATATTTTTTTCAGTATATACTGCCACACGAACATGAAAAGCTCTTGCAAGTTGAACTGTTGGTAGTTGATGAAGCTGCCGCTATTCCACTGCCTGTGGTGAAGTCTTTGCTTGGCCCATATTTGGTTTTCCTGTCTTCTACTGTTAATGGGTATGGCCATTGTTTGTTTTGGTGAAACATTCCATATATCTCTCCATTTAAAAGAGTTAACTTCGACATTACTGGTTGACGGTAAGAACTTTGTTTTCTTTGTTTTTTGTTTTACACTGGACAGTTATGAAGGTACTGGATGCTCTTTATCATTAAAACTTTTGCATCAATTGGAAGGTCAAAGCAATGATTCTGCCAAGACAACAGAGGGAACTGATTCTGGTACTAATTTGCTTCTGTATTTTAAAAGTCGTTCAAAATAAACAACATGCATGTGGTGTACTGTTCAAAAAGGAAATACATTCTATACGAACTAAAGAAATTGTGATATTTTGTTTTTCAACAATCCATAGTCCATTAAATGATTTTAACAATAATTTTTTTTAAGGTCCTAGTCTGTTATTGCTAATTTTTATAATCTTTCAGGTTTTAAGAAAATTGAACTGAGTGAATCCATCAGATATGCTTCTGGGGATCCCATTGAAAACTGGCTTAACACATTACTTTGCTTAGATGTTTCAAATGCCATCCCTAATCTTAGCAGGTTATTTCTAGCTTATTTCATATTTACTTGGAACATGAGACTATTTCTTTATCTCTATTTACTGATATTTTGTCATGAAATCAGGTTACCTCCATGTAGTGAGTGCGATCTATATTATGTCAATCGGGATACGCTCTTTTCTTATCACAAAGATAGTGAATTATTTTTGCAGGTGAATCTAGATTTATCTGATAATATTGGGTTGTTTGGATCAATATTTTCAATTTTTTAAATGGGGAACTAAAATATTGGTAGTCTTGCAGCAAATGATGTCCTTATATGTTGCATCACATTACAAGAATTCTCCAAATGATCTGCAACTGATGTCAGATGCTCCAGCACACCACTTATTTGTACTACTTGGTATACTTGGTTTTCTTTCAAGCTATTTTTTAGTTCCTCTTTTCAAATTATAACATGATTTGAATTAGAGACGTAACAGTATTTGTATGACAGGACCTGTTGATGAATCAAAGAATCAACTTCCTGATATTTTGTGCGTCATCCAGGTTTGCATCTGATAATACTTTTTTCTGCTGCATTTTTGTTTATGGTCCATCTTATCGGCTTCCATTAAAGGGTTTATTAGAGTAAAACATAGTTGTACTCCAACAGGGCTTAACTACTCCATTTTGACATAACTCGACGGTTTATTCAGTTTTAAGATTTAAGTTTTTATTTACCCTTCTGTTTCCATTAATGATTCCAAAAGTTCTACCTTGTTTTCACATTATTTTCTATTTTTAAAGTTTGTACAGGAAATAGCGTGTTAGAGTATTGATTCTGCATCCATTGTTGTTATGTTAGAATATATTAATTATGCCTGAGGTTTATTTTATGTTTCAAGTTGGTCCCTATGTTTAAAAAGTTTCAAGTTGGTCCCTATGTTTAAAAAGTTTCAAGTTGATCCCTTACGTTATTTATGGTTATACTAAAGATGGTTATGCTTGTCCTATTTTCTGCTTATCATGGTTGCTTTTCGTTGTGGCAATCGGCAATATCTCGTAATCCATATCTCTTACATACAGGTTTGTCTTGAGGGGCAGATATCTTGTCAATCGGCAATCCAAAGTTTGAGTAGTGGTCGTCAACCTTTTGGAGATCAAATTCCATGGAAATTCTGTGAGCAATTCCAAGACACAAATTTTCCTTCACTTTCAGGTGCTCGCATTGTATGCATTGCTACACACCCAAGTGCCATGAGGGTAATTTCTATTTTCTGCCTCTATGGTTTTGCTTAACCAGATTCTTCCGTAGCTGTAACATCTCTCTGATCTTTCTTTGATTTCAGCTTGGTTATGGCTCACAAGCAGTTGAGCTTTTAATACGGTGAGTAGATTGCTTCCTTCTTCTTTGATTGGAGTGATAATCATTTTCACATCTGTTTTACACAAGAGGTTCCATGAGCATAGAGTGTTCTTCAAAAGTTTTAAAATTGATACTGCTATGATTCGGGGCTAGCATTGGTTCAAGGTGTCTGATACCAGAACAAAATAGTTGAGAAGAAGAATTTTGTATTGCTTGAATAAAAGAAAGAACTGAAACAACATAAGAAAGATATCTGAACTCTTCACTTTCAGATTGATCAAGCCATATGGAAACTATTCCCTGTTTCCCCTATTTAATGGCCCCTAATCCCCTCTATCAACCTAAAGATTTTACTTATCTAGAATCCCTTCCTAACAGACAAATAGAAATTCCCCATCCCTTATTTTCATCAAGTA
>Ga0315913_1006312_pt1 | contig 14334 bp, 7 predicted proteins | sample MpolsnodulesMG_FD_207736 | JGI IMG/M metagenome (GOLD analysis project Ga0315913, IMG submission 207736) | Medicago polymorpha root nodule microbial communities from Los Angeles, California, United States - small nodules | ecosystem: Host-associated > Plants > Roots > Nodule | place: USA... | reverse complement strand
GTTCCTTCCACAAACCGGAAGTAGTCCTGTCCCCCTTGCACTTCCAAGGAGAGTTCACTAAAATGTAATCTCAAATTACAATTGCTCAATACTACAACTAGTATGAGACTTCAAATTACTCAAGCACTTAAGCAAGAGATTTCCTATGCTCAAGAACACAAGAAAGATACTTCCAATGCTCAAGCACAACTGCAAGAGACTTACAATCAAACAGATTTACACAGAAAATTGTTTGAGTTTGAACATTTGATATACAATCAGTGGTGTTCACAATAAAAATCAATTATAGACTCTTAAGACTATAGAATTTCTAAAATATGGACTTTGCTAAGAAATTTTAAGTGACTTTGTAATGCAAAACAATAACAGAGTATGAACTTTGAATTTTTGTGAGAATCTAGTTTTTGTATGCGTGTGTATTGCTTACATCTGTTGTATATGTTCTTCCAACTAGCAGGTTTTCACTCCTTTATATAGTGGTGTGAAAGATACGTTGGAGAATTTCCAGCACACATAAAGAGTCGTTTGAACCTTGTTGATAATCACCAATGATCTTTTGCCTGATATGGTTATTGTCCTATGAAGGATCAATTTCAAATGCATTCCTTGTATGAAGGAACATTTCTGCAGGCAGAGCTGTTATCCTTGCCTTGTAGCAGAGACACGAACAGAGTAGTGGAGGTAGTGGTTGTACAATTCTTACAATTGTCCTTTGTCAACGCTCTTGATAGAACAAGCATCAAATGCTTTCAAATTTCATCTCAAGGGTCGTTGTTATACTCTTTCAGTCTTTTGCAATGCCTAGACGTGATCAAATCATATTCTCAGCTCTTGAATCTCTAAGATTTTTCATCTCCTGATGAACTTCAGCTTCTGGTGATCTTGCTTCTGATGACGTCAGCACAGGAGCACTTTTTACTTCAGGAGCACTTTTCTCCAGACGCTTCAGGCTTCCTTTTTGTTGATTCTTTTGCTCTCTTTTGTTCTTCAAGAACCTTATAAAGATATAAACTTTTGTCTATGGTCTTGCACACTTGAACAAATATTAGCATATCCAATTGACAATTTTTAATACCTTGTTATCATCAAAACACTAAGGGTAACATATGTTAAACATTTTTCGTTCTAACAATCTCCCCCACTCTAAGGGTAATGTTTGTTAAACGTATTTTGTTCCAACATGCATATAAACACCAACAAAAAAAAAAGAGAAATGATAATTGAACACAGTTTATTAGACAAAATACCAACACCGTACCATTATACATATTTTCCTTTTTTCTTCCTTTTTTCTTTTCTTCTTCCTCTCCATTCTCTGCAATTCTCGCTCTGTTTTTCTTCTCTCCCTCTTCTCTGTCAATTCTCCGACGAAAACCAGATCGGAATTCCGACGACGGGCAAGTGAATGGGTCTCGGATGACGTGAGGGAGAGAATAGGTTGTCGCCAGCCGCCGGCGGCGTTAGACCCAGATTTGAACTGGTTGATGGATATGAGGACGATGGTGGTTGACGACTACGGTGGTTGTGAGGACGGAGGTTAGGACGCCGATGGAATAATAGATTGAGACATGGCACACAAAGAGCAGAGACAAAGAAGAGGGGGTTGATGGTGGTCGTTGTTAATGACCATGGTGGTTGTGAGGACAACGGTGGGGAAAGACGGTGGCTAGAACGACAGTGGGGTGATGATGGTAGTGAGGAGGATGGTAGGAGAATGGAGAGAACATACGCAGAGAAGAAAGGAGAAAGGAAGAAGATGGGTGTTGTGTATTTATAATATTTCCCCTACTTTAAGGTTGAAATATCTAAATTATCCATGGTGTCTGTATTGTGTCCAAAAATTTGTGTTCAATTATGTAATATCCCGCTTATTGATGAAGCTAACTTAAACATCGCTCAAGATTGAATCCTCTCCCTTGGTAGCTTGCATGCATTAGGGTTTCTAGAGTAGTAGAAGAACTTGCTACATTAGATGGGATATTCATTCTATGCCCTTGATTTATTAAATTGTTGCTTAAAAACGTTATTAAAGTGCCATGCATTGCAGTTCCTATGATTATCATGTATTCTGGATGTTTAGCAGATAATTGACTGTTACACTATGACATAATATGTATATAACCAACAATAGTATGATACAACATGATACATGCATAATTTTCTAATGAGAACGATCTAGTACCCCGCACGGTCGTTTAGGTATGCCTAAGTTCACACACGTATAGTCAACCAATCAGTTGTAATGTAGGCACGTGGCAACCGTAGGTTTTCCCCGAAATTACCACTAGCCTAGGATTTAGGCAGGACTCACTGAGACGTTATGTCTCATCCCATTCCTTCTTTTGTTCAGGTTCACAGGTTTCTCGTGGCAAAGGTAAGGAGAAGGCTACAGATTGACCATGTTGTATCGGATCCAGCTTTTATGTCTCTTATGTTGATGATATGTTATATTATATGCTTGTGTTGTAATGAACCTTATTGTATGAGTTCGTTCAAATGACCACGTATAAATAATGTAACATATGACTGAAGTTGACCCATGTATCCGAATCTCGACTTATGTCGTTCCGTATTGTATAATTAATGTATCCAGTATCAGTTATAACGCACGTATTGAATATTCTAGACACTTTTAATATGGGCGTTACAAATTATCAATTCTCAACAACAACAAAAAAATTATGAATAGTGATTTAAATTTTGGTACTATAAATTAAATGAGCAATGAAGCATATATAAATTTTGATTTATGTTTTGTCAAAAAAAAAAATGATTTATGTGAGTACTGAGTATTGGTTTGAGTGAATGGTATAATAGTTCATAATTAGGGAGAATTATTCAAGTTAAGTTACTTCAAATTCAAATGATATTGATTAAACTAATTTTAGTGGTAATTTTATAAATTATTCATTTTTAGAATTTACAGTAGAATAGAAAATATAAAAAATAAAATAAAAGAATGATAACTTTTAGTGACATCTGCAGCTGTAGGTAGAGGTCCATAATATTTTTAAAATGGTCTCCTTAAAATTACCTACGGTTTTTTCCGTAGGTAAAGGTGGAAAACATGCGGTGGCAGCCATTTGGAGATGCCGGATGGATTTAGTTGAGGAAAGTTTCTCTATAGTGACGGATTTTGATCGTCACTACAAATCAAAATTCTTGTAAATTTCTTGTGGTGATACAAAGAAAGTATGAGTTGAGTCTGGACATCGTCGGATGATAAAACCGCCCCTGATTACGAGGGTTAAACATATATTAGACATGTAGGATTGTCTTTTAATATTACACATATATTAAAGGCAGTACAATATCACATTTTAGATAAAACCAAAAAATAATTTGTCGACACGCGTTTCCGTAACAAAATCTATCTATAAACAATTTATCAAAATTGTACTCCAACAAATTTCCATAATTATTGTTTTTTAAACTCATGATCACCTTAATTTGATGTGTTTAATGGTAATTTTGTAAAATATTAAATCAATTTATTTACTCTTTCTTTTCCTTGATATCCAATTCCCTTAAATATAGCATAAAAGCAATGTATTTTGACATAAACATAGGAAAATAATTTATTATCATCTATTTTAATTGCTTAATTTCACTAATTTGCATAAAAAAATCAATAGAAATATTGCATTGATGTTGATATTTTTGAAACAATAATTAGTTTTTCAAATTTAAGTATATCAATTTTCTCATATCAGTGTATATAAAATTTGATTTTCGAGATATAAACGCATAAAATATGCAATGGATGAGCTGTAAACATTGAATGATGTTTTTAATAAAAAAAATAAAAATTTATTTAATAGAAACAATACATTGATGTTTATATTTTGAAAATAATCATGAGTTTCCAATATTTTATTATATCGACTTTCTCATATATGTATATAAAATTTGTTTAAGTAGATATAAGGAGTTAAAATCTTCAACGGGAGCGGTGCAACCATTGAACGATGCTTTGCATATAAAATAAAATTTATTTAATAGAAACACTATATTAATGTTAATATTCTGAAAATAGTCACATTTTTTCAAAATTTTATCATACCAACTATAATGATCAGTAATGATTATAGTGATTATTGGAAAGTCTTTTGGAAGAGTCCTTGAGCAATACTAATCAGTAGTTATTGAAATTCTGGTACCTAGTAAAAGATGTCGAACACGACGTGACGACAAGCGAAATGTCAAGACATCATAACAATAGAAATAACAAACATAAAGTAAAATGCTGGAAGGAAAATAGCAAAAGGTATTTATTGATCCAGTTCGGTGTAACTTCACCTACATCTTAGGGGTACCAATCCAAGAAGGAAATTCACTATAGTAGTATCAATTCGAAGCATACATAAAAAACCTCGGTCTACTAGCTTCTCACTTAATCACTACCCATGCAATTTCTACCTACGACTCTCCTTGTCCTAGATATGAGAACCTATGTTCACTTCCTCTCAATCGTAGTCTTAGTGATCGTCCTTTGAGTAATAACAGTAATGGAGACACACTCTGTGAAAGACAGAATATACTTTTGCTTAAAAGCTCACGAGTGATTCAAAGCTTACAACTCAACTACATTCGAGCTCTAGTATCAAGGTGATACAAAAATGACTCACAAAATAACAAGGACATACTAAAACCCTAATTAACTCTTTTGTGAATGACGACTTCAGTAGTCAATTAGGTCTTGAGTCTTCCTTTATATAGCCGGTTTGCAAAATGGGCTTGATGCATAAATCAGGCTAGACATCCAACTGAATCATGAGATTCCAGCACAAATATTCTCAAGCATATCTGATGTTTCCTTAAATGTTGCAACAACATTCTTAAGGAGTACGCTAAGTATAAACCGCCTATCTCTGCTTCTAGAAACACGCTTCTTGGTCAACTCTTCACGTGAGACAAATCTTCAGAGAATATTCAAGAAATCATCACGTTTAAGATAAATCTCAAAGTAAGCGAAACAAGGCACGCTATTTTGTCGCACCATCATTTTAAGGAGTACACTAAGTATAAACCGCCTATCTCTACTTCTAGAAACACGCTTCTTGGTCAACTCTTCACGTGAGACAAATCTTCAGAGAATATTCAGGAAATCTTCACGGTTAAGATAAATCTCAAAGTAAGCGGAACAAGGCACGCTATAATGTCGCACCAACATGTTAAGACATCTTGTCTGACATCTTGCTAGAACTATAGTTTTAACAAAATGTAGCCAGCATATGTCTACAAACCTATCTGTTATTATAGTAAAATCCCTTAGAAGTGCAAGGAGACTAGACTATTTATGTGTTGTAGGAGGAACCAATATAAAATTGTTTGTGTTTGCACTTTCTCTCTATCTTTATTTTATCTTTGTGTTTCTGTTTTATCTGTTGCACTCAGACTCTGAGTCATACTCTGAACTATCAGATTCTGACCAGTATCAAACACTTCGAAAAAGAACCAGAAAATGCCAACACAATTCAACCCCTTTCTTATCTTTTCCCACCTTCAACATATACAATCTTCCACTTTTTGTTCCTCTAGTTCCATATTTGGTGCAATTTTTGGTCTCAAACCATGTTTTTCGCCTTAAAATTTATCAATTTTTGTACCAAAAACTAGTGATTTATTATTCCAATTTGAATTTAAAGATAAAATAAAATTTTTGATACCATGATTCACTTTTTTTTTGTTGCCAAATGCCGTAATATTTATGACAAAAAACATTAATTTTCACAAAATTGCAATAAATGTGAAAATAGAAGGACCAACAAGTTCAATTAAAAAAAGGGTTAAGGTGCTTGTTAAGAAAAGTAAAAGTGGCATGTTTACATATTGGATTCAACAATGTTTTGATTTTCGAAAAGATAAATTCATCACTCTTCATCATTTTTCAATACAATATTTCTATTTTTATCATCTTAGTCAATGCCCCAAAGACACTCTTTAACATTTTCCTTAAAAAAAAATAATGGGATCAAAAGTGTAATTAAGAGTTATTTTATTTAATATACCTATGTGAGTGTTGCAAATGATAAGTGATGATTTTTTGGTGTCCATATATATAGTTAGTTAAGATCAAAAATAGAGTTAGAAGGGGGCCAACATAGACCATGTCAAATCCATTATTATGTGATGTTTTTGCGCTTTAACTTGTTGTTTTTTTTTTTTTTTTTTGCGGCCAATGCGCTCTAACTTCTTAATTTACTTAAAAACATAAAATAAAAAAGAAACAGGCAACACCTAATTAATTAGACTGCATGTTAACTTCAAATATTTGGTCTAGTGGTAAAAGTAAAACCACATATCTTGAGCTTGAAAGTCACCTGTTCAAACAATGTTAATGTCTGTGAAATGTAAATCTAAATATTGCAATCATGCAATCAATTTTTAAGCTTAAACATCCTCCCTACTTTAAACTAGAGCACGATCCCCACACCATATATTTTTATTAAAAAAAATCACATATAATTAAACACCAACATAAAACTACCATCACTCAAAGTGACCAAGATTAGACGTAGAAAAATCAAAATATCAATACAAAATGACAAATATGTATTCATCGATTGATACCGGTAAAAGAGTCACATAGGACATATCAACAAAAAAAAACAAAGTGTCCCATACGAGATTAAAAAAATATTAAAAAAAAAGAAAAAAATAGTCACACCCGAATACGATAGGACTCCTATAGAAGCCAAAGTTTTTTTTTTTTTTTGTGTGAAGGAAGAAGCGAAACAAAGTGTCCCATACGAGATTAAAAAAAATATTAAAAAAAAAAGAAAAAAATAGTCACACCCGAATACGATAGGACTCCTATAGAAGCCAAAGTTTTTTTTTTTGTGTGTGTGAAGGAAGAAGCGAAACAAAGTGTCCCATACGAGATTAAAAAAAATATTAAAAAAAAAAGAAAAAAATAGTCACACCCGAATACGATAGGACTCCTATAGAAGCCAAAGTTTTTTTTTTTTGTGTGTGAAGGAAGAGGCGAAACATTTGTTTTGTTTTTTTTTTATGGAACATCTTCTATACATACATTTGAGAATCTTTAAAATGAACAATACATATGACATATCAAAATCAAAAAAGACAAACTTTTTATTTTTGGTCAAAAAAGACAAACTTTTTTTTTTAATAACACCGTTTATGAAATACTAAAGTAACAAAGTATAACCAAAAATAAAAATCACAATCTCAAATGACTACATTACTTCTTGCATATGAATTTTTTTTTGTCAAAATAAAAAACTAAAATATAAATGGTCTTACCAACAAAACATTAAAAAAAAAAAAAGTACAAACAAAAACAATATGAGAAGTACATGTGACAGTATATAATATTGATTATCCACGTATGTCACACACTACCTCATTTACATTGATCCGCAGATAGCAGTGTAACCGTTCGGTTTGGATTGGTTTTCAGTCAAAAAAATGTCTGAACCGATGAAACCTTCATCGGTTTGGATTGGTTCGGTTTTCACTGTTTTTCAAAAAAGAAATCGAACCAAACTAATCGGTTTGGTTTGTTTTGTTTAAAAATACAATTAAATAAAATTCATATTCTCAGAAAATATTCATAGAACTTTGTATAATTGTATTTTATATTTTGTTTTTTCATGTTCTCTATTTTTCAAACAACTTTTTATAACTAACCTTACTCAATATTTCATACATATGATCCAAGATTCATTCATCCATCATTCTTCAAAAGCAACTTCATCAAACTCAAATATTTCAATCATCCACTATCAATACATGCATCATTCATCAACAAACACAAAAATTCTAAAAAGAATATCGTAAAATTAAAACATAGTCAAAATAACAAATCCACGCAAACTGAAATTAAAACATCCTGAAATTTAAACATGATGAAATTATGGTCGCCGTGAAATTAAATAAAAACATCCAAACTAAATCAATCGAATTCTAGCGTGAATCGTCAAATTCCAATTCGCCATCCATGTGAAAGATTGAGTTTATTTCAAATTTTACTAGATTAAAAAGTATTTTATGTTGGACTTTAATTTTGGGTCTAAACATAAGTTTGTGTGAGGTAGGATAATATTAGTAAAATAAGGAGTGTGGTTATCATAGGATTGGTTCATCGGTTTCATGGATCTCGAAATGAAAAACCATAAACAAAACCAAACTAGATCGGATATTTTTTTTGTTTGGTTCGGTTTAGACTTTCGGTTTCGTTGGTTTTGTCCGAACCACTTACACCCCTATCCGCAGTCCTGAAAAGGACCATTGAAAAGAAAATATATTTATCGTATTAAATGATAATAATGAGCGGTTAAAAATCAATTCATATTAACAAATAAAAATATGTTGACTTATTTTCATTTATTTTTAGATACATCAACTGTATTTGAAGAAAAATAGCATAAATATTGAATTTGATTTTTTTCCACCACTTATACAAAATTTAAATTCAAAACAAGTGATGATAAGTTGAATTGAATCTTTTTTTTTTTTTGACAAAAAAGTTGAATTTAATCTATGAAGGAAAAAACATTTGTCCTTGATAAATTTGAAGGAAAAAACACAAGAGGAATATTTGTTCCTCATACATAAAAAATATGAAACAAAAATTTTCTTTGAAAAAATAATTTTAAAAAAAGCACAAGACATATGGTTTTCATTGACGATAGAAAAATACGGGATAAATATTTATAATTAATACATAAAAAAAATTCGAGATACATTTTATCGCTGATAAATATATAAAAAGAACATAGAGGGAAAGCATTTTTCAATAATAGTAAATATCTTTGAAAAAACAAGAGACTATTATTTTTCAATAAAACTATATGTTTGTCATTGATAAATTGAAAAAAATACAGGACAAGTTTTTACCAAGAGAAGGAAATACAAGACTGGGGTTGGGGGTAAGGACCTGACCTAGAAAATCATAAAAGCAAAACCCAACAATTCAGTATAAAAATGGTAATAAAAGAGAACAATTTTAAACAACTAGTACCACAAAAAATCAGGCAAACCCGCGTAGCGCGCGACAATCCAACGAATGTATGAGTGAGAAACTGAATTGTAAAAAAACGCATAATAAATATTCTGAGCATTTAAATAGGTGTATGGATCGTTTGCCAACACATAAACGACCCAAGTTCCAACAACTATGTTCAAAGTATCAGCGGGCCATAAATGCCCTTTTGAGTCAAAGCAACCAATTACGAACCGAATCCACAGAGTCGCAGTGGTCTTGAAACTTCAGTCGTAGTCCAGATCAAGGGATGAACAAACGACATAAATCTATTAGTGTCCACCAACGATGCAAGAAGCAACCATGGCAGATAACATATTTTAGGTATGATGAACGACTACTTTTGTCAACACGGAGCATCTATGCACCTAGCGTTTTCGAGCAACATCAGGATGAAACCAGTCATGTTGAATCAAGATATGCATCCAACAGAACAACGCTAGAACTAATGATCCCATATCTTCAATCCAGAAAACCAGGTTCAAGATTTTAAGACAAAATCACAAAGCCGAAACAAAGTCACCACCCATCTTCAAAACAAAAACAAACAAAAACAAAAACAAAAAACAATAATCAAAAATGAAAAAGAGAAAACTTATCAAAAACCTGATCGAGACTAACTCTTAATCGCGTCAACACTAGAGCTCTATAAGACAATGACGACGTTGAGCGAAACTAGTGACCACAATAGAATCAACACACACCAAGACTCTGAAAGGACATCCGTTGCGGCGCTTCATCGAGGACGATCTAAAACCCATAAATATATTTTTCATTTATACATAAAAGCACGGGACATATATTTATCGCTAATAAACCAAAAAAAAATGACACATATTTGTCATCATTGCGGAAAAAAATACTGACATTTTTTTTTTACCAAAAAATACTGACATTTAAAAAAATTTACGGGATAAATAATTTTCATCAATAAATAAAATATTAAAACAATTTGAGATTGAAAAATAATAGTGTATCACCCGTAAATTGCATGGGTTAACACACTAGTTTGTTTTTATTTAAGGATGTAAAAAGCATTCCATTTCTTTTTTTTTTTAATGGCAATTTTCTATTGAATAATATAATGGAAAAGAGTATTAGTGCTAATTACATCCACGAGATGGGTCTCTAGTACCTATCTAATGTAATCTGTTATGATCAACTTTTTTTTTTTAAGAAATGTTATGATCAACTTTTGGTTGTTCATAAATGTGACAGATAATATTTTAAGGGAAATGCTTGTTAAAAAATTTATTGAGGAAATTTTATCTTGGGATGAAGTATTTAACACATTAAAAATTCGAAAAGTAGCTTTTTTTTTCTTCATAAAATTTATAAATCAATGCTATATTTTTGGTGTTATTGAAAAATAGAATAATTTAAATTATATTTATTACATTGTTGGTAAAAGATAGGAATAATTTGTTAATATTTAAAAGTCACAAACATATAGATATATTATATATAATTTTAATCAAAATTAAAATTTCATAGAAAAATATTGCTTATAACTACATACGTTAGCAAAGTAAAAAAAAAGAAAGACGGACACAGAGTGTTCGTCTTAACGATAGTAATATATAAATATTTTAACATTATCACACACACACCAAATTTTAGTCTACTAACTTTTCCATATTTTTTTCTTGTTAAACTACTAAATTTGTAAACTTTTTATTATATTTATTTAGCACACAATAACATTATATTTTTTTAGAAGCCAAATTGAATTATATTAACAATAAAAAATATTCCTCATAACACAAGATGTATTAAAGAGAGACACCAAAGTCTTACAAAGAGAGCACAAACAACTAAAAAGAGTTAAAAAGGAAAGTGTTGTTAGCCAATGTCCAAATAAGAGAAATTATTAAGTCACCAACCATGATAAATAAAAACTAAATTAATAACATATTTTGTCTTCAGCCACCAATAGGAAAGTAACTTGACTTTATCTAAACGATGATGAATAAAAACTTCCTTTTGACTAAATATTATATTATTTCTCTTTTTCCAAATTACCTAAACACATAAAAACCAAATAATATACATAAAAGATTGTCTTACTTATAAATCGCTAGTTAAAAAGTGAAACTGCATAAATTGATCTGAAAATCTTGAAGGATTAACCGAAGATAAACCAATCAAATGCTGAACATAGTGCCAAATGTAGTTGAAAAAATTACAATTCGAAAACAAGTGATTAGCCGAATCTTAAGCACCACACATACTAACACAATGTTGAGAGTCTTGGTTAACGATGCCTCGCCTAAATAAGTTGTCCTTAGTAGGAAACATGTTTTTGAAAAGACGCCAAACAAACACAGATAACTTCAAATGAATGTCCTTGTGCCAAATAAGATCTGAAATAGGAGTATGAACATGGGGAATAGACCAAGCTAACAAGCGATATGTTCCACTAACAGAGTAACCAACCGTCAGATCTAATTCCACTGCTAACCTGTAAAGTAACATTGTTAAGTAAAACCCTACACTCCACTACCAACTCCTTCTCCCACACAAATTGATGAAACTCTGTCATACTATGTTATTTTATTCATTTTCACACCATTTTAGCAAGTTTTAGATAATTTTGCATTGTTAACATGTTGAAATAGTTTAAAATTAGTCAGTAGTGAAGTGATGTCATATTTCTATGTAATATGGTCTTTTTGTCACATTTTTGGTACTCATATTCAACATGTCATTATAAGAAAATCGTGACACGATTTGAAGTCAACGTGCCGCGATTTGAGGATCCCCAAGAGGCAGATTTCAAGTTTTTGGAAAAATCAAGGCACAATTGGAATTCAACGTGCCACGATTTTGCATCAAATGAGTCAACATGCCATGATTATTCATCAATGTGGCACAATTTTGTTCATAAAATTTCAGACACGTAGGGTTAACGAGAAATCGTGGCACAATTTCTACACCACGTCCCATGATTTGACTGTTACATAACCAGATCTATAAAAGCCAAACTTCATTTGGGAGCAAGGGTTCAAATTTTTAGAGCTTTGAGAGCATATTTTGTAGTTGAGGACTTAGGAACAAGCACTGGATCTCAAACCAACTCATTTGGTTCTAATTTATGTAATGTTTTACGATCCTTAGTTATTCATTGCTTTAGTTATGAGTAACTAACTCTCTAGATTAAGCCATAAGATGAATCGATTGTGAACTGTTTATATGTGATTTGTATGAACTCTCTTTGACATCAATGGAATTCTAGTATTATTCAGATTTGCTTGAGTGTAATGCTTTTTGTATGTTATGAATGACTACTAGCACTACCTTTTTAAATATATGAATTGATCTTAGATTTTAATTGAATACTAGCCATAACTGTTAAACCCGACTTAGGAAATTTGATTAACTTAACGGATTAAGCTAAATATAGATAATTTTTTAGTTATGATACAGGAATTAACGGACAAGTAAAACTTTCGACGGTTACAGATTAACTTAAGAGATTAAGGGAATCTTAGGAAAGGGTTTTAACTCAAGAAATTGGTCAAAATTTTTTTGTTAATTTATTTTAAAACTAGGTGGAAAATGATAGAAAAGAGGTTTAAATGATTTTACAGTGAGCAATAGAGGATTCGAAAGGTTGGGTAACTTTTTTAAACCTTAATTTTCAACCAATTTTAATCGTACTGTTTATCATATAGAATGTTATCACCATAACCAATTTCCTTGACCACCCCATCCTCTATTTTAATACATCCTTTAATTTAATGCCTTTGTTGAGTATAAATTTAAAACAGTCCTCGTAGATATGAATTAATTATCATTACTTTGATTTTTTTTGGTATACTTGCCAAATTTTTATCAAGTTTTTGGCGCCGTTGCCTGGGACTTTTGAATCATTTCTACTAGGAAGTTTTGTTATTATTAAGGATTTTTATCATTTACATTTTTTGTCTATATATTGAAAAAAAAATTATGGATTATGCTCTTCATGTCTATTTCATTGTATGTTGTTGCTAAAATGTTTCTCCATGTTTTGTAGCAATGACAAATAGGATCCACTTAGATGATTCATAAGAGGTTATTACCTTTGTTTTTGAAAAGTCTCTGCTATCTCGCAAGATAAAACACTGTGATTCAAAATCGCAAGATTAGATCTAAGATGTGATTTTTGTGGGGCAGGTCATCAGAGTAGTTATTGTGAAGAGGCTCATATAAGGAAAGAAGAGCAACAAGTTATCAAAATCGATTACTAGGATGTGCTCTTGAGATCCATTCAAGACTCATTTGATAAGTTTCAAGGTCGGTGTGTTAATCTTGATGAGATAACATCTGAATGTGAGAAGAAGATGGTTGAGATGGAGACTGAGTATAAAGATGTTGTGGTGGAAGAAAATCCACGAGTGAAGCCTGTCAATCTCTACTTAAAATTGGAGACTCAACCAATGGGAATTAAAGAAACCATTCAGTTACAAATGGATATGTTTTCTTATATAAGGCGGGAAAGCTCAAATTCCAATGGTTTAAAATTGAGAGCATGGGAGTATCTGCTTCATTGTGCCAACTTCATGAAATTTCTATCAAACAATAGGAAGAAAAAGCATGATATGTTCTTTCTGTCATACATGCCACTAGAGCTGTCAAAGTGGACCCAAAATCAAAAGCCCCATCAATTAAGCCCCACTAAAGGCCCATAATTTCAGGCCCCATATTGAATATGTTTATTTTAAGCCCAACCCACTTTCTAGTCTGTTTTTTATTGGCCCCAATTGAGGGGGCTTAGGGGCCAATGTTTACGTTTCATTTCACACTATGAAGTCCATCTAAGTTGGATAGTAGAATGGTTGATCTCAGTTGCAGTACATCTAAGTTCAAAAGGTTGATCTCAATGTTATTTTCGGGGTCCCCGAGTGTTCTAAATATCTGTGTTGCCTCCAAGTTTAGGTGTTTCAGATTATTATTATTTTAGAATAGCTGTAAGTAATGTTTTGGAATAGGTGTAAAATTTGTTGCTCGGGTAACTATGTTCAATTTTGTAACAAGTAGAGCAAAGATGGAAAATAGTAGAGTTGATCTTTTACTGTTATTTGATCTATAAGTTCTTTTCTCTCCGAATTGGATAATATAAAATTTGCTACTGTCTCGCTTAGGATCAATGGTAGAGCACAAAATCTGCATTAATCCAGACATAGAAGGGAGGGGAGCTGTATTAAAAAACCAGTATTTTTTATGTATGAATTTGGAGAATTTGTTGGATTTTGCATGGGAATTTAAATTGAATTGGTACTGGAATTTGTGTTATCAGATGGCAACAAGTCTGAATTCCATTTTGGAAAAGAGATATTGCATGA
>Ga0315913_1006309_pt1 | contig 14335 bp, 6 predicted proteins | sample MpolsnodulesMG_FD_207736 | JGI IMG/M metagenome (GOLD analysis project Ga0315913, IMG submission 207736) | Medicago polymorpha root nodule microbial communities from Los Angeles, California, United States - small nodules | ecosystem: Host-associated > Plants > Roots > Nodule | place: USA... | reverse complement strand
ACAAATTAACCAAAATTTATTTAAAGCAGAGATTAGTGAAGCAAAGAAAAGGTAGTTATGAAAAATTCAAATAAATTTAAATGGAATTGAAATTTTCATACACTTTGTGCTTCTATTTCTTTGCATGCAAAGTTATTATCAGTACTCCATGCGTCATTTTCTACTTTTTTATAGCTGTCTACAAAAACATTTCGAGCATAGATCAAATTATATATGGTATAGTATATATCTGGGTTTAAACGTGATTAGCCTTTTCTTTGTACCATGGAAATTACTAAACCACGAGATTAACTTTTCTTCTTTTGACAGAAAGAAAGCACCAAGTTAAAGTTTCACCATATGTCAAAAAACTAAATAGAAGATAAAGTTTCACTAGTTGACCTAGACGAAAATTCCACAAGCCGAAAATTGAAGTATACTTGACTTAATGCAGTGTATGGCTATATGATATAGCTATAAGCACTTTTCTATGCCAGCTTTGTTGAAAGCTGATTTTTATGTTCTCTTGTGATACTTTAATTTTGCTTGGCATACTTTTATAACAAAAGTATTGTTTCTAGTAGTTAGGATTCGCTGAATATATTGTTCATAGGTTTGTACCGTTCGTAATTTATTTGGAGCCAAATAGTGCAAATTCTTAAAACATTTTAATTTCCCGCTTAATAATTTATTTTTTTTTTGACAATCAAAAGTGAAACTTATATATTAACAAGGAAGGAGCTCGTCCAAGCACAAAGAGTGCAGAGGAGCTCCCAAATAATTATAAAAGAATAGTGTCAATCAAAAAATTAGTCAAATCCCAAACAAGCCAAATGACTTGACCACTACAAATGGAAACCAAAAACAAATACAACATTGTTAGTTTTTAGGCACCAAAGAGAGCACCGCTTTACTTTGTCCAACAACTGGTCAATGGAGCTACCCAAATTGTTACACAATCTTTGATTACGGTCATTTCAGATGATCCACGCACTAATCAACCACACAAGTTGCATAAAAGAGCATTTTGCTCGTCCTCTTAATAATATATTGAAATATTAAATCGTTTGTTTGTAAATAATGTGTTAAGAGTCCAACAACGAGATAAGATCTTAACATAAGTTTATAAATAAAAATAATTTTCATATTACAAGTCAGTTTTGTAAAGTTGAATTAGACTCAACCCAAATTTTAATATGATTTCATAGATTATCTAAGATGTCACTATATATTTGTACTATGAGTGTGTTAAGAGTTTTACCTTAGAATAAAGTCTGAACATGAATTTATAAATAGAAGCAATCTTAACTTTACATATTAGTTTTTGAAGATTGAGTTAACCCCAACTCAAATTCAAATAGAACGAAGGGAAAATATAAACTCAAAATTAATATGTCACTCCATAAATCAATTATTAGACTTCATGAATTCATTTTGAATAGAATGTTTGTTTTTACAGTGTCAGGTCTTCTATACCAATAATTAAAAGAAATCAAATTTTATTTGGGTAAGAAAAATAGTAAAGACGACATGAATTTTCCCTCTTTATAAAATATCATAAAATTTTACACAACAATTTTCTTTGGATGACAGTACCATAATTAATAGTTTAATTTTAATTTATTGTTGATATAAAAATTCACAAACTTTTTCTATAAAAAAAATATTATCTATAACTTTTAAAAAATCATTATCAAGGGAATAAAAAATTAAAATTAACAAAAATTAAAATTTCATTTATTTTGTTTTTGGAATAAAAAAAATTCATTTATTTGAATTCCCGTGTATATTAAAATTGTATGAAGATGATTAATTTATTGATGAAATGTTTGAATTATTGGAGCAATATATAGGGGAGGATTGTTTCCCAAATCTAGGGGAGTAGGGACTTATAGTGGGGTAGAGAAATGGGAGCGTGCAAAAAAAAAAAGAAAAGTTTTCTTTGATGTTAAGCTTTCTCTACAACACGAGCCTGCGTGTAAGTGTGACCATTCAATTCATTTAGGTACTGAAAGGCTCAACAAAGCATGTTTGATTAAAATGGAGTAGAACCAAACAAATATTGACCAAGTATAAAACGTTCTGCGTTTGATTTTCCATAAATAGAGAGGAAATAGTAGTAACGCACAAAAGATATTTGTCATTTTTTTATAAGACGTGCAAGGCGAGGGAAATCACCTATTCAAAATATAGATCACATGTCTTACTGATTTATGATTTTTGTATTTTTTTTAACAAAATGATTAGAACTTTGTGAGCATAAAACTAAAATCTACGAGGGCAAACAAATAGTTGAAGAATTTGCAATAACAAAGTTTAAAATGAAATCGAAAACGAAAAATATGAAACAAATAGTTGAAGAATTAGCAATATAAAGTTTAAAATGAAATCGAAAACAAAAAAAATATGAAACAAATAGTTGAAGAATTAGCAATATAAAGTTTAAAAAATATGAAACAAATGGTTGAAGAATTAGCAATATCAAGGTCTCATCTTAGCAATATGAAATCGAAAACAAAAAAAAATATGAAACAAATAGTTGAAGAATTAGCAATACAAAGTTTAAAATGAAATCGAAAACAAAAAATATGAAAGTGACAATAAAAAAAAAGAGTTTCTAGCAAAAGAGTTTTTGAGAAACACTTGAGAGTTTCTGAGAAACACTTGAGATTACTTATACTCCCTTCGAAACGATTCGAACCCAGAAGTGCCAATCTAGTACGGCGATTCACATAGGATTCATTTAAGTGAAACAAATCTACGGTTCAAATCAGCCTTACCAATCCATCCAATGGATCATAGCAAGACCTTCAGAGTATCCAAACGTCAGATTGAATCAGTGGCCACGATTAAACCTTGAAAAACAGTTCTAAACAAACCACTCAAAGGTCTAGGCACTCGAGGGCTTGAATAGCCTCTACACATGGCATCAAGGAAGCAAAGGTCATGTCCCCTTAGTATGATCCTCGAGGCACACACATTAAATGCTGAGAGGACAAATGACCAACTTTGACGAGGGAATCAAACGGTCTAATCACTAACTGTCCAATTGAGGCGAGCACATGCAAAAAACTCATCTCGAGTATTCCTCTAACTAACAGGGGTACCTCCGGAAATTGTTCTTTACGAGCATTTCCATTCCATCGGATCCAATGAGCACAATGCTGAAAGATTCTCATCTTCCAAAGAATCATACGAGCATTTGGCTCAACACTCTTTAACCCCTTACGGGCATAAGGTTTATCCAAACATGAACTACCTTGCTCAAAGTCATCACTCCTTTCCAAGAGTAATGACTTAGGGACTACTTTTTTGGACCAATAAAAAGCATAAAACCCATTTATGTGGGCCCAATCAAAACAAGCCCAATCTTACTCGCAACACACCCCTCCCCGCGAGGGGTGTGCTCGTAGTGTTCCCGGAGACCCGTTCAAACTTGAATTGTAATGTCTTTGTGAATCCCGCTCGACGGTTACGATTCCTACGAATCTGAAAATGTTGACCTTTGCATGTGCCCTACAACAACTCATGCGCCTCCAAACTATATAAAGGGGACTCCCAGTAGTCTTCAAGGTTATATTCTTTTCACTCTCCTAACCCCCTTTCTAAAACTCCATATTGACTTAATCGTCGGAGTGTCTGCCAACTGAGTTATACTTATGCGACAACTTAGTAGACCTTTCCTGATTTAATTTCTAGATTTATTTCAGCACAATAGACATGTCACAATTTATAAGTTAAAATACCAGTATAAAATTGCGTCTTCAAATAAAACTATATTATTTTATATACTTGGATAGCACGCAAATATTTAACGACTTGATTACAGAAAAATTAGACAAGTAACATCAAACGCAAATATTTTATTATTATCAACAATTCACCAAAAAAAAAGTGTAGTACCATCAATCGTGTATATATATATATATTTTTTTTCTTTCTATTTATATATAAAATAAATAAAATCATGTACAAAGACTAATTAGTTGATTTCTTTTTCCCAGAAAGGAACCTGAAGTGGCTACAAAAGTGAGGGTTATCTTTCTCTCTTTTTTTTCTTCAACAAAATGTTACATATAATGCAATCCAAAAGTGTTTTGGCTCCTTACTTTTGGCCACTTCTAATTGTTTACTCAACCAAATTAAATAAAGGTTGTCCCAAAGTATATAGTTGCACAAACTTGTGCTCATTTCATGGTGAAAATTATTAAGAAAAACAAATATTTTGCTTGTTGTGATTGAAGGTAGCAACTTCCGACCAAGGTGCCGTAATACCCGAACACGAAATAGAACCATTTGTATTATGGAATAATTGAGCTTCTAAGTAATTACAACCTTTACTATAAAATAAAATAAAAACTATTGATTAAATTTTTAATATAAAAGAAAAATAAATTTATCCACTCAATACAAACGTAAACTTATAAAGGCAGATCATGGATCCTATAATGGTTATGAAATTAGCATATAGTACGTTGCTTTTAAAGACGTGACAGAGAGCATTCACAAATCACAGAGAATGTGAAAATTATAGAGATAAAGGAATCAAAAAACTTAGCCTTATCTATTAGTTATAATACAATACAAGGTCTTGTTAGCATATCAACACTTTTTTGAAAAATATAGTACGTTGCTTTAAAAGAGTGACAATTATAGAGTTAAAGGATTGGATAAAACTTAGCCTTATCTGTTAGAGGATTGGATCTAAATTAGCTAGCCCTATCCATTATATTCAATATATTTTGTCATAATCGCTTTTCTTAACTTGAAATAATGATTACATTTGTCTTCAAAATCTAGGTTAACCCTTCGTTAAGAATGTCTTTGTTTTTTGAAAAGAAAATAATGTCTCAGTTGTTTAGTTAGTGGAAAACACATGAGATTAATGTTCATTATGATTAAGTTTTTTTTTACCAGCTCAATAATCACTGCCACGCAGACCTACCATCTATTTCTTTTGGCTTTTTTATCAAATCTTTTTGGACAATACTATGCTTTTATCTGAAATTTGGATAAAGATGCATATTATTTGATTATCACCCTTGCAATCTCCACTTTGTATGGTTTCTAGTATCACAAGTTAACATGTAAAGATGTCATTCTATTCATTTTTTATCCAATATGTTTAGAGGTTTAAAACACATTTTATAGTGAGGCCTTTTAAATTTACAAGTTAACATGTAAATATGTTACATTTCGTGGGTACATTATGTAAAGATGTCATTCTAAAATAAAAATAATTACACAAGATATATAAGAATAAAATAAAAAATAAAAACATGCTAAGTCTAAGTTTTGAACCTAAACCATCAGTATATAAGTCTCTCAATCATCTTGACTAACAATTATAGTTACATAGAAAACTATGTTTTTTCCATAAGCACGTACGACTCCTCGTAAAAAAGAAAGAGTATATCACTCATTTTGTCATCTCGAAACGGATTTCTCAATAGAACAATTTTTGTATGAACATAATTATTTGTGTACTTCATTTGGTCATACAAACAAACGCAAAAAAAAAAAAAAACCAATTTTTTAAGAGACCGTTTAATTATAAGATTGATATTCAACTTTGTGGTTCTCATATTAAAAAAAAGTTTAATTGCAGTTTTAGCCCCCTAACTTTTCCAAAGTTGTGATTTTGGCCCCTTAAAAAAAAAACTATAAAACCGCCCCCTAAGTTTTGCAAATGTAGCAGTTTTGGCCCCCCAAGGCAAAAAAACAAAAAAAAAACATGTGGCACCTCACTTAAGGTGTCACGTCAGCGTAGACCGAGTCAATATTAGCCTTGGGGGGCCAAAATAATAATTAAAAATATTTATATTTTAAATAATTATGTGTATTTAAAACAAATGAATATAAAGACTGCCTAAAAAAACTATATAAAGACATAAAGTAGTACAAAACATGTATGCATCCACGGGTTATTTTATTTCCATATGGTGGATTCAATATTCATTTTTCATTTTCTTTCATTCTCCCCTCACTATATATAACCTCATCACCCTCCTTCCTCTTGTCCTCAAATCAAATTCATCTCTTCATACCTCTCTCTCTCTTCCTCTCTCTTTCAAAATCACACACTCTCTCAAATTACTCCAAACCAAAAAAAATCAAATTTCTATATATAAAATAAAAAATGGAAAACAATCTACCAGTGATATCAAAGAGAGTGTGGAGTATGGTACGTGTAGCTTTCTTCATGTTGAGAAAAGGCATGTCAAAGGGCAAACTAATGATGGGCCTAAACATGATGCTCAAACGCCGCAGCAAGCTCGCTGGAAAAGCCATTGCCAATCTAATGTTCCACCATCACAGCCACCACAGCCACGGCAGCTCCTCCTCAAGCCGCCGCTCACACCACCAATTCACCGCCTCAAGGGAGTATGAATTCAGCTGTAGCAACACTCCCAACCACTTCTTTGGAAAGCGTCACCGTAGCCACAACAACTTCTCCACTTGCGCTCAAGCGCCACCCACACAAGATGATGATGTGGCGACAATGAGCGCAATGAAGGCAGTGCTGGAGATGATTAACAATGATCAGTCGATTGTAGAAGCATCTCCTGCACTGCCCGGATTTGGGCGTAGCCCAATGGGGAGGCAATTGAGGGTGACTGACTCACCATTCCCTTTAAGAGATGATGATGAGAAGGACGATCAAGTTGATAAGGCTGCTGAAGATTTCATAAACAGGTTTTACAGCCAATTGAGGAAGCAAGATTGATTGATTAATTAGTTCAACCATTTTCATCGACTGTTGTCAATGTTAAGTAACCCTTTTCTTTTTTGGTTATTTTCATGATATATAATCCAAAGTTTTTATTTTTATGGACAAAATATGTAATCCAAAGTTGATGTGCCTATTATTGTAACAAAAAAAAAAAGTGTGTTACGTAACCAAAAAAGAGTTGTGGGTAATTTTCGATTCATGTTAATTATGCGTCGCAAGTTATCAACAACAAGAGAACAAATTCCTTAAAAACAAAAACATAATTGACTGTATACTTTTAGCTGCTCTTGTGCATCACGTGAGACCTATTAACAAATTTACTTGTATGATATATTTTGTTATTTTGCACAACATTCGGTATTATTATGTGTTTGAGGAGATTTTGAAAGATTTAGATGTGGAAATTGGTTAATGTGATTGGCAAAGGGCAATACTGATACGGTATAAAGTTAAATTGAACATGACCCCTTTTCGTTGTCCTAATATGATTCCACCATGTCTAAATGTTACTATAGGTCTGTAGTTAGCTGGCCCCTCCAAAATTTTGTTGCCTTTCTCAACTTTTACTTTCTTCTCGCACTCACACTTGCTCTTTTTCTCTTTTTATTAAAATAGTTTTTCCAATTAAGTTTTTTAAGATCAAAAATACTTTTTCTCAAAATTAAAATGAGAAATGCTGATAAGTAATGACAAATTTTTCCCAAGATGTCTCTTATTGGTTAGACTTAATATGGACGGTGACAGGGTGCGGAGGAGTGTTTAGAGGTGAAGATTGTGCTTGGATATGTGGCTTTTCCAAAAGTTTGGGTGTATGTAGTGCGTATTGAAGGATTGAAGTTGGCTCATGCTCGACTTTTTCAAAAAGCCGAGCTTTATATTGATTCCTCAGTTATGACGTCAACACTCTCGTCTAAGTAAGGAGGTTCAACAACGGACTGAAGCTTACAACAAAATATACACAATTTGTTTAGGTTGGATTGAGAAGTTTGAATTTGTCACTCGTATAGAGAGGCCAATCAGTGTGTTGATGTATTGACTAACATGACTTGTCAAGGAGGTTTCAATTTAATGTTGTATGAATAATATCTTGCTCAACTTAGTTCTTTGTTTTTAGTTGATTTTCTCTGTGCTTCAACCCCGTAGACTATGATGTGTTAGTTGTCTTCTCTTTTCGGGGGGCCTTAGGCCCTCTTGTAATAATAATAAGAATCGCATAAGCCTCGCTAAACTTGGTGAAATTTATTTATATAGTAGTAGTGCCCATTTCAGTTTTAGCTTAATTTCATGAGAAGATTAAGTTAAAAAGAGTTATGAAACAATGCATAAATTAAAAGATTGTTGCTAATATTTTGGTTCTAATATTCTCCTCAATCTTGTGGTCCTTGATTCGAGATTTGGTGTCTTAAAAAAATATTTTCCTTCTAAGATACCACCTTTTCGGGTGCTTAAGCTTACTATTATTCAACGGAGAAACGCACAAGCATTCCAATATTTTGTTCATGTAAATCCAACAATTTATGTATTTTATCAAATCTAAGTGTGTGTTTGGTTTAATTTTGGATATAATTGATTTTGAGAGAATTGATTCTGATAGAATTGATTATGACAGAATTGATTTTGAGATAATTGATTTATGTTTAGATACAATAATGCATAATTGATTAAACAAACTGAATGTTGTTTGGATAGTTTTTATCAAAATTGATTTTGAATGTATAATTACTAAAATAGACATAGCTAAATTCAAGTAAATGTGCATAGTTGAATGTACATATAGATCAATACTAAATGCAGATATATTATTTAATTTAAATAAATAAATTTTCTATATATTAATTTAAAGCATAATAAATACGATCATTAAACTAATTTTTTTACAAAATATTTATTCATATATTTAATACTTTTTTATAAAATATATTTAAGTTAAATAATACTAGAATTAATTGAAAAAAATGATAAAATATAGCGTAAAAGAAAAGTAAAAGAAAAAATACAGTAAATCTGAATAGGGACATCGTAAAGGAAAATCCAAAGTTTGGTAACTCATGACCATAAACATTTTTCGGAGGCTAATTTGGTTGGTTAAGTTTTCTTATTAAATTTGGTTCATCAAATGAATTACAAAGCAAAAAGAAGGAGAATTGATAAAGGGCAATAAAGGAAAATAATAGGTTGTAATAATCAAAATATTAAATTTAATGTAGAATTGATTCTAGGAAAGCCAAAAGTTAGGAATTGTAGCTTTAAGGAGAATTGCTTTTGGAGGATATAAGCAATTATGAAAAGTCAAACCAAACAACATTGAAAACTCAATTTCCACTTTTGAGGTTTGTAGAAGTGCTTCTTGTTTCTGAAAAGCCAAAACAAACATACCCTAAGTATAGTACTATTCAATTCAATCCAGTAAGAAAAATATATTATGAAGTATTATTATTCTAAATACTAGTAATTATATTTAGTAATTAAAATAACCGTGTAGAAAGGAACGACATTAATTGTGTGAGTTTAGTTCAGTTGGTAGGACATCGCATAATTGTGTGAGTTTCAGGCATTAGACTACTAGACAAAAAAAAAGGTAAAGACATTAATTGTTGAGATCATTGGATAATTTATCCCACTAACTAGTGTCTTTTAGCTTAATGATTATCATAGTAAAGAGAAATGCTAGCAACACACATTTTAACACACACTTTTCAACACACTCTTTTTGATTGGTTAAAATTCACATGAGACCCACCAAATTTACATGAGACCAAAATGATTTGGTGGGACCCGTGTGAAAAGATTCTAAGAAATCTTTACGATCCGAAAAGAGGAAAAAACACTGTTCTTGTTTAGCAAAATGCTTTGAAAAAGGGCCGATGTATAGAAAAAGAAATAGTGTTTTTTCAACTCTCTCAAAATTGAAGCAATTCCACCCATATAATACAATTGTTACTTACTCGGATATGACACGAATATCTAAATTTAATATTTTTAGATATTTGTTTAGACCTATTAGCGATACTACGTAGGAGTCCTAAATTTCAACAATTTATATCCATTTTTCATTTTAACCAATTAAAGCGAGTGTGTTGGAAAGTGTGTGTTAGAGTGTGTTATATTAGCATTCCTCTCTTACTAAACTATACTCCAGCAGGTCACTATTATAATCAAAAATTTACTTTTTAGATTCATTTAATAAATGATGTATGTGGTCTATATAAAAACTTAAAATGTCAATATTAGTGAAAAACTAGAGTCGAGGTAGAGACCTGGATTGTTGTTTCTTGCGGGAAAGATAGAACTCTCAAAAGTGATAGGCGACTAAGTCGTTTTAACTTTTTTCAATCACAGCAATAAAAAGGTGGCAGCTCTTAAAGCCAAAAGCTTGGGTGAAGTGTTTGGCTGAAACTTGAAAGTACGAATTAAGGATTTGTGAGAGGTTAATTGGGAGACATGTGTAGTTTTTGGAACTTCTCACCACTGTTTTCTTTTTATTTTTGACGTTATGGGTACACATTTGCAAATCCATTACATTATATTTTTTTATCAATATATAATATCCAAAACAAAGGGTAAAAAAAGAAAAAAAAATAAGAAAAATTCTTAGATACCATAAGTTTGGTTTGGCACCAGTATCACGTAGGTATAATTCATTTAAAGTTCATTTTATTTTTAAATATATTAATACAAAAATATAACATATCATTGAATAATTGGATATATAGTACATACCATTATCCAACTAAATTTGATGGGTAACACAATTTGTTCCTCAAAAAAAAAAATAACGACAACGAAAATTAGTAACGAAAAACATGCAATCTCTGTAATTTATTTCCACTAATTCTAATGACAATATCTTTTGGGTAGATAGAAAAAATGTAAAAAAATATAATGAATATATTTAACTTTGATTATTGTTGGATACTTTTTATATTATCAATCAATCACAATAATATATATTATGTGCAAGGTTGGCCCAAAGATAATGCTATAAAGCTCTAGTTTTAGGCCTATCAATGCAAAATAGTTTTCACTAAATTTGACTTTTTAATTTTCATTAAATTTTATTGTCTTTATTTTATTTAAGAAGCTGATCACTATTATGATCTTGGGGTCATGTAAATTAATCTTATGGTGAGCTTTTGATGATCCTTTCTTTCTTTTATTGAAAACTCAAAACCCTAATATAACTTCATTGTTTTTAAATTAAAGGCAACATTCTTGTTAAGACAAGAAAGTTGCTAGAAATATCAAGTTAGGCAAATGTCTTGAAGCATGAGAATAACCTAAAAGCTTTTGAGATGATACGGGTATGGATGCAATGAGTCTTACCAACATAAAAAACATGATAATGGTGAACTATGTTGGTAAGACACACCTTTTATTCTGGTGGTAGCCTCGGTTGATGCTGATTTTATTGGTGTTTTTGATGTCTGAGGTGTGTTAGTTTCTTTTTGGATGTTCCGCCTATATACGGCGCTCTTGGTTAATTTGTTGTTTTTGTATTCCTGATATCTTTTCTTCTTGTGCAGATACTTGGTTATTAATAAATTTTTCCGTCAAAAAATACATCATCCTTAGAAAATGATTTTACATGGCTACAAAAAAATTATGAACTAGGAATTGTTCATTGTTTTGATGAACTCTACACTTTAAAAATATACATAATAAGAAGGCCTCATATATTAAAATTTGCTATAAACTTCACTTACTATTGAAAATTATTGAAACGAACTTGATTATTAAACGTAAGTTTTGAATAATTAAATTAAAATTTAGTATTTTTGCGATATAATAATTTATAATTAATTGACAATGTAAACAAATATTTACCTTTTCATTTAATGTTAATTATGTCAACTAGATTTTTTTTATAAAAGTAAAATATTTTTGCGATATAATAATTTATAATTAATTGACAATGTAAACAAATATCTACCTTCTCATTTCATGTTAATTATGTCAACTAGATTTTTTTTATAAAATTAAAATAAATCCATTAAAAAATAAAAATTTCATTTATTTGATTTCACAAATAGATGAGCATAATTTCCTTAAAAAATAAAATAAATAGATGAGCATAAGAACATTGCTTCCAAATTCTAGTGGAGGGGAATAGGGAAGTATGTATTGAGATAGAGAAATGGAAAGAAGAAACAAAATAGTATTACTATTTGAGTTTTCTTTGATGTTAAGTTTTCTCTTCTATATTCCTTAAAAACTAAAAAAAAAGTTTTCTCTTCTTTGAGTACATATACCCTATCACGCGCATTCGCATTCGCATATGTGAGCACACTACGCGCTCTTCTTAGAATACTATACTATCACTGGTTGACGTTTGAGTTGATTTTGTATGATTAGAGCTTCAACAAACAAAGCATGATTTAAAATGGTGGAACCAAACAAATGATTTGACATTTCTTGTATGAGATGAGATGTGCAAAAATGGATCACATATTTTGATCACATGATTCACGCTTGTTTGTAATTTTGTACTCCTTCTGTCCTAAATTGTATGTCGCTTTAGGAAAAAAGATTTGTCCCAAGTTATATGTCGCTTTACAATATTAATGTTACTTTTTCTATTATAATCTTAACTATTTATTACTCTATCTTCTTTCAATTCTTTCATTTATCTTTCTCATGTTATTTATTAAGGAGAATTTTGTAAAACATCTCATAATATCTCTTTTTCACACAATATTAATTGTATTTCTTAATATGCGTGAAATGCCCAAAACGTCATACAATTTGGGATAGAGAGAGTATTTAACAACACATATTCATATATTGAGGAATGCTGGCAACACACATTCTAACACACACTTTTCAACACACTCCCTTTGATTGGTTAAAATTCACATGGGTCCTGCCAAATCATGTGGGTCCCATATACATTTGGTGGGTCCCATGTGAATATTAACCAATCAAAGAGAGTGTGTGTTAGAATGTGTGTTGCTAGCATTTCTCTTCGTATATTATATATACAGTACTCCCTCAGTCTCGGATTAACTGAGCCAAAAGTTCATTTCACACGTATTAAGAAAAATGTATAAATGAAGGAGAGAGAAAAATAGTTTTAAGTGCACTGGTTAGGTATTGGTGCATTCTCCACTATCATAAATGTAAAGTGGAATATATTGAATTGGGAATGATGAAAGTAGTATTAATTAAAGTTATAAAAGGAAAAAAGTAATTAATATTGTATTGAAAAGTGAAATGACTCAGTTATTTTAAAATACTTTTTTTTTTGCAAATGATTTAATTATTATGGAACGAAGGACGTAATATGATAAGAGAAGGAAGACAATGATTGAAGTCGAAGGGTTCAGTTCTGCTCTAGTAGTTTTACTCCCATGTGTCCCTTTCTTAATCTCTATTATTACGCAGACAATGTATATAACACCCATGATTTTTTAGGTTTAGTGGACCTATATACTTAGCTATTGCTAGATTTTATTTGATTAGTTGTCACAAATATAAGCTAAAATATAAAATCGTGCCTTCAAATTAAACCATATAATTTGTGGCGCTTGGATAGCATGCAAATATTTAACGACTTAAATTGTTAGGCAAGTAACATCAAAATGTACCTATTTTATTACACGTGCAGTATTATCAATCAAATATGTTTATAATCAATATCTATATAATTATAAAACTAGTGCTCATTTCAAGAGTGAAAGTTATAAGAAAAAAAAAGTTTGGAATTGGAGATGGCAATTTGCCAATTTCCAACTAAGCACGAAACACGACCATTATTTCCGAATTCAATTTGACGTATGATCATTTTAATTTTGGAATAATTGAGCTTCCAAGCAACTAATTTGATCGATTTATTAAGTTTTTCGAGACAATGATTTCCTAAGTTTTTTAAAGCCAACATAAATTCTATTTATATTCATTTATAAAATTCAATGGTGGTCCCTAATCAGTATCTTAAGAATGGTGGTTATCGAAATGAGTCAATCTTACAAGACTAAACATTATTTTAAACGGGTCTTGATTTTTTAATAGTACAACACTTGATACTGTTTATTTGCTTGATACGAACACTTTTTCTTTTATCCTATCTTAAAAAACTTTTTTGATGGCTTAATTTACCATAAGGCTTACTTTACTATAAGATATTTAAAGAACTAAGAGCCCTATAATTATACAAATATTTTTTTTTTTCTTCAAATAATCTTAGTAGCTAGAAATTCACTTTTTCTTAAGATGAATAAGTGGATAGTCAAATTCAAACCCCAGCTCATGCATTATTATACAATGTCTCTATAACTGAATTATGCTTACGGAAATATGTATAAATCTTCTTTATCAGACCTAAATATTCAGTTTGCCAACAAGTGGTGCTAATAATAATTATAGGCTTAATTGCATGATTGATCCTTTATGTTTATTTTAGTTTTCAAGTTGGTCCTTTATGTTTTAAAAGTTTCAAGTTGGTCCCTTACGTTTTAAAAGTTTCAAGTTGGTCCAAAACGTTACTCACGTTGGAATAAGTTAGTCCCTTCCGTCACTTAACGTTAAAAGATTTGGGTTGACAATATGGATGATATAACCTTAACTTATTTAGAAAATCAGTTTAACACATTTGTTTGATTTTTTTTGGTTTTATTAAACTCAATA
>Ga0315913_1006308_pt1 | contig 14335 bp, 6 predicted proteins | sample MpolsnodulesMG_FD_207736 | JGI IMG/M metagenome (GOLD analysis project Ga0315913, IMG submission 207736) | Medicago polymorpha root nodule microbial communities from Los Angeles, California, United States - small nodules | ecosystem: Host-associated > Plants > Roots > Nodule | place: USA... | reverse complement strand
AAAGGGATTTAATGGTTTGTTAAAAAGGGCATTTGATATTGGATATCAATTAATGAAAACAAAATTAATCAAGAAAATTGCTAGTGGCTTAGTGGTCAAAATGTTGAGAGGAGGCTATTAGGTCTCATGTTCGAATTCTTGCAAAAGTTTTTTCATTCATAGAGAATTTTTTAGCTAATCAAAAAAGGCGGGGTTAGGGTTAATCAAGGCTACTTGGAGACGTAACATTTAGATATATAAAGATTTCCTGGAGTTTGTTTGTGAATGACTAGACTAAAAACTATTTTTGAATAACACAAAGAGAAAATATAAAAGAAGGAAAATGCAAGTGTAAATATAAATTTACAATGAGGAAACTAATTACTGCATACAAAACCTCACTTTCCTTTTCTATTTTAAGGATTTGAGTTAAAGATTAGTGCAGTTAAACTCATAAATCTAAGTGTTTAAGGCCATTATACAACATGATATAAAAGTTCACAAAAAACTGGAGACAAAAAACTGTAGTACATACTAGTATAAAAAAAATGAAAAAGGTTTAGGGAGACAATGATCTCCGCTGGGCCTCTTTCTAGCTCCGTTGATAGACTTTAACTAAACAATTATACTATTGTTTTGCATTATTTAACCCTATTTAAATTTATTTTCTCCTATTTCAATCTTATTAAATCAAATATCATGCCACACCAACACTTTTTAAATTCCTAGGAATAAATTTAATTTACCTCAATTTTTAAGATTTATGACCCGACCTCCGTTACACCACATTTTAAGTATGGTTAGTTTTGGGTATTAGTATTTTTTGGTTTTTGTCCTTTATAAAAGACAACTTGTTGAAAAGTATTTCACGGTTTTTGTTCTTTTCAGAAAATACCATTTGCATGATTTTTTTTATAGAAAGTATTTAAAATTGGATTTTCGCATTTAATATTTTTCTAAGTTATGCAGTTAGGACATTGATCGCGTTTTGATCTTGATCACACAATCCAAACAGCAATAATTTTAACTTTTACTTTATAATCATAAATTTCGAACTTGAATATATATATAGACCATTTGACCTTGATATAACGACAACTAATGTGTGATCACATGAATTCATAAATTTATTAACCGAATCAAATCTAGGTGGAGCTCTTATTAAGAGGTAGTTTAAGTGGTTTCTTCACGTAAACATCACGTATTTACTTTATTTTTATTTTTAATGTTTAATAAACACTTATTCACTCCAACCATGCAACTCATAAAAAATCACTTCATTTGTAACATTGAATTCATGCATTAATTTTTTATTTGAAAGAAGTTGAACAAAGAATGCAATGGAACCACATTTATGTAAGAGAGAGAGAGTTTATACAAGCCTTGCATTTAAATAACAATACTTCTTATTTCTTCTCCAATGAGAGTAGCTAATAAGCTCTACAATATGCTATTTCTATTAGAGATGTTCTTATGAGTCTTAATAGAATATTAACTGAACCTGAATACAATTAATTGAATTAAGGCAACAAACCCTTTAAACCGCAAACTTGATTGATAGCACCACCAACTAGGGGAAATAATACTTGAATCAAATATATGAACAATTATTTGAAACAATTACAAGTATGTTCGTTTATACTTTCATAAATAAGATGTTACAAGTTACAACCAATATGATGTTGAAAGAGTTAACAACATGACTCCCCTTCATAAAATTTGATATCTAGTTCAATTATTATGAAAAACATTAGATGTTCCGCTGTCGACTTCAGGATTAGTCTCCTAACTTTGCTAATACCTTGAAATGTGTATTACTCTATTAAGAGTCAAATATCGTAATTACAACATGTTTGAAAAAAATATTTATATACTTCTTCCAACTAATTTTTGCATAGGTTGCTCCTACTTCTAGATTCACCCATTTAAAGGTTGTTATTTAGTCTTAGTGAGCTCGTGAAACTGTTGGATTATAGACCAAACTATAAACCAAGCCAAAATGTCATTTATCCATTTTACTATAATTTGGAAAAAGGTTAAAGTAGTTTCAGAGAGAAAATGAAGATAAAAGCTGGGCTACATAAATCAATAACAATCTGTGGGTGGATCAAGTAAAACATGTGAATGAACATTTACTTGCTTAAAAATAAGGATGCGGTAAACATAACAACTGATGAGTAATTAATTGATAGAGTGGATTTTGATCACAACACAACTGATTAGGCAAAATACGAGTTAAGTAAGTCTGATATGAGCATGAACTCTACTTTCACCATCCTTTCCCTCGTTTTACCTCAAGGTAAAAAAATAAATAAATCTAATGTCAATTTTTTTTTTGGACATGCTTAATACTTTAAAATCTAATGTATAAAAATCTAGGTCAATATATATACATATGTATGAATAAGATCATGTCAAAAATACATCAGTCATGAAATTAGTAAGTACTAATATTACTGTATCAAGAAGGAATAGTGTCGTCGGTTTAATTTCACAAAATTTAATTACAATTATACACCACAATTTAAATAAGGTTCTTTTCGGAGCACTTGTTTGCATTTTTTTTAACAAAAATTAAGGCGGGACTTTCTACTAGTAAAATACATAACAAAGAGTTAAGCATATTCCATGAAAGTAGTAAAAGAAAGATGAAGACTAGTCTAGCTTGTTGTCTCCTTGTCTCATACACGTTGACTGTGTTTGCAATTAGCTGGCTATATCCATACACTGTCCCGGTGTTATATGGTACATGTAGATTAATAGATTATAGATTATTATAGCAATAATTGTACACGGTTGAAGTATGAAAACGTGCATCACAATCTAATGGAATTTGATTACGTACACTAGTCCTAAGAATTTAAAAAAGCAACACGTTATCAAGCTTTGTGGTACCTCACTCTAGTCTATTCTCCCCCTTATTTTGACTTCTTCAGATACACTCTCACCCACTTAACACACTTTCTTCCTTTTTGGAGGCTCTTTCCTACTTTCCTTCCATTTTCTTTTCAACTTTCCAAATCCCCTTTAAATACCATCGACCACGTTTCTTTTTCCATAACCTCAATTACATTTCATTTACACTTACACATTTGCATAGCTTTCCTCTATATTACAATTTACCAATACAAATATAGTTAGCACTAATGGCTTCTTCAATGTCTTTGAGTGTTCTACTAAGCCTATTCCTCTTTATTTCTCTACTCCATTTGAGCTCAGCAGCAAGAAAACTAACACAAAATGACCAACAATTAAAGTTCCAATACCACAAAGGCCCTCTTCTCACCGGCAAAATCTCCATCAATCTCATATGGTACGGTAAATTCAATCCATCCCAACGAGCCATAATCTCTGATTTCATCACTTCAATTTCCTCACTCACCATCAAACCCCAACCATCCGTCGCTACGTGGTGGAAATTAACGGACAAATACTACCATCTCTCAAACTCACAAAACCTCGTTCTCACAACAGGTTCACACATCCTTGACGAGAATTACTCATTTGGAAAATCACTTACTAATGATCAAATAGTGACGCTTGCATCCAAGGGTCCACAAGCAAACTCCATCAACGTGGTTCTTACTTCTGCTGATGTGACAGTTGATGGATTTTGCTCAAGTAAATGTGGGACACACAGTTCATCGATGGACCATAAATTTTCTTACGTATGGGTGGGTAATTCAGAGACACAATGTCCAGGTCAATGCGCGTGGCCCTTTCACCAACCTATTTATGGGCCTCAAAGCCCACCGTTAGTTGCACCAAATAACGATGTGGGCCTTGACGGCATGGTAATTAACGTGGCTAGTTTGTTGGCTGGGGCCGTGACGAACCCATTTGGAAACGGGTACTATCAAGGCCCCAAAGAAGCACCTCTTGAAGCCGCTTCAGCTTGCACTGGAGTGTACGGTAAAGGGGCTTACCCTGGCTACGCCGGGAACCTCTTGGTGGATCCAACAAGTGGGGCCAGTTATAACGCTAATGGCGTCAATGGAAGGAAATATTTGTTGCCCGCACTCTTTGACCCGACAACCTCGGTTTGTTCTACTCTAGTATAACAAAAACATGGTACTCGGATATCTCCCGCAATTAAGCAGTGCAGCAAAAACATGCCTCATATTCTTCTTCTTCCTTACTGCTTGTTTGCTTTATTCAACAGTTCCACTCATCAACATAGTCTATGTATCAAAGATCTATTTTATTTTATTAATTTAATTTTGGTGAAAATATATTCTTTTTTAATTGTTATGGATATTTTGCTATATCAATGAATAAAACGTAAGAAAGTCGATGTATCATTAAAGAGAAACAATATTGAAGTGTTAGCACTACCAACGCAATTCCCTGCACTGGTACCAGTAAATTACTGAATTGTGAATTAACAATGTTATCTTTTCTTATCATCATTTCTTTGCGAATCTCTTATTATTATGAAATGATTAAATTAGCATTCAAATTTTAATCATGAAAAATCGCAAGTCAAATACTATGAAACTCGAAAAATACATGTTTTAACTCGTTGAATATATGCTTGAGATGAGTATAATCTTACGAGGGTCCAATATCAAAAGAGTTTTTAGGCCTGCATAAATTATGCACTTTGATTTCTCAACTAATTGAACTAATTAAACATATACTACTCCAATCTTGATTATAAGAAAAAATGTATTCATATTTTTTGGTCTTAAATATAAGCAAATATAATTGTCTTTAACTCTATTTAAAGATGTCTATTAATTCTAAAGTATCTTTCAATTAGTTTAAGTTATAAAATACAAATATTTAGAAGTTTCTAAAGATGTCTATTAACAAGTTTCTAAGGACATTCTTTAGAATACAATTTTATCATACCTTTTGGGATATTATCGAAGTGGACGATATTCAATCGGTTCCGGAATTTTTTACCACGGGCGTTCTCCCGCCTAATATTAATTCAAATATGCTGGTCCTTATTCCTAAGATCACAGGGGCGCAGGCCATGGGGAACTTCCGTCCTATAGCTCTCGCAAATTTTCAGTTTAAAATTGTTACGAAAATTTTAGCTGACATACTTTCTATTATCACTATGCGCATCATTTCTCCGGAGCAACGGGGGTTTATTCGTGATAGGAGTATTTCAGATTGTATTATTATTGCATTAGAGACGGTTAATATGATTGATAAAAGGCAGTTTGGTGGCAATGTGGCTTTGAAAGTTGATATTAAAAAAGCCTTCGACACGTTGGATTGGAACTTTCTGGTTGCGGTGCTCCGAAAGTTTGGTTTTTCTTCTTTGTTTACCGACTGGATTCTTGCTATTTTGCACTCAGCCAAGCTTTCTATTTTGGTGAATGGTAAGGCAGTGGGTTTTTTCTCTTGTTCTCGTGGTGTCCAACAAGGTGATCTGTTATCTCCGCTTCTCTTCTGTATTGCTGAAGAGGTTCTGAGCAGGGCGATTTCCATGGCCTCCTATGCGGGCAAGATTGTGCCTATGTTCTATTGTCGTGGGGCTTCTAATCCTACTCACATTTTGTATGCGGATGATGTGTTAATATTTTGTGCAGGTACTAAACAAAATATTAGATGCTTGCTGAAAATTTTCAATGACTATTCTGAGGTGTCTGGGCAGATTATTAATAACAGCAAGAGTCGGTTTTATGCGGGGGCTATGACAACCTCTCGTTCTCAGATGATTGCGGGAATGCTGGGGTTTAGTGCTGGTACCATTCCTTTTTCCTATCTTGGCTGCCCCATTTTTAAAGGCAAACCGAAAGGGATATTTTTTCAACCCATTGTTGACAGAATCAAGGTTAAATTTGTAACTTGGAAAGGAACTTTGCTATCTATTATGGGACGTGTGCAGCTTGTTGAGTCTATTATCCATGGCATGCTTGTATATTCTTTTCACATTTATATGTGGCCAAGACGTCTGCTGCACCAGTTAGATTCTTGGATTAAAAATTTCATTTGGAGTGGCGACATCTACACTCGCAAGGTGTGCACGGTCTCTTGGAAGGTAATGTGTCGATCTTGGGCAGCGGGTGGTCTCGATATTAACCCGACTCGTCTTATTAATGAGTCATTGATTCTTCATCTTGCTTGGAAATTCTCAACGTGAGACTCACAATGGGCAGGGCTGTTGCGACAAAGATTTCTCAAGCATGGCACACCGCTTCAGCACTACTTTCAATCTTCGGTGTGGCGTGGTATTAAAGAACACTTAGCTACTATTTCTTCAAACTCGATTTGGATTGTTGGGACAGGTGTAAACATCAATTTATGGACAGACAATTGGCTTGGTATTCGTTTGGTGGACTTGTTACATATTTCGCCAACTCTTCACACAAAATTACGAGCTTCGGTGGCTGATGTGATTATGGACGACACGTATTATTTACCAGCAGCATCGCTGGCTGTTCCAGAGGTGGCTAGCCATGTTGCTCACATGGTTTTGCCAACCACCCCTTTGCCTGATGCTCTTGTTTGGCTGCACTCGCCCGATGGTAAATTAACTTCGAAACTCTCTTTTAATTTTCTGCAACCAGCAGCTGTTTCTTTACCATGGGGTGCTGCTATTTGGAAATTTTGCATCCCTCCCTCTCATTCATTTATTCTTTGGCGCATCATGCATGGAAAAATGCTCACGGACGAAAACCTTCGTCATCGTGGCTATATCATTGTTTCAATTTGTAGTTTATGTCTGGGCACGAATGAGACATCTGCTCATTTATTTCTCCATTGTTCTTTTGCAACGAATCTTTGGCTTTGGTTGGGAGGAATGTTACATATTACTTTCAATTTGGCCTCGTTTGAGACACTGTTTAGCTCCATTCCACCGAACTGTTCTTCCCAAATGCGTGACATTTATTTGGCAGCATTGGTTCACACTCTTCATGATATTTGGTTGACTCAGAATTCTTTGCGGTTCACTAATACGACATCTGCTGTTCATTCGACAAAAGCACGTATTCATGCGGCCATTAGTTTTAGTGGCAATATCTCGACTGGTAAATGTATTGCTTCTGATGCAAATATTCTTGATGCTTTCTCGGTTTCTTCTCACAATCTTCGTGTCAGTGATATTTTGATGGTGTCTTGGAAGGCCCCCACGGCCCCCTGGATAAAAGTGAACACGGATGACTCTTTGATTGGTACTCATGCTGCGTGTGGCAGACTATTCCGTGATCACCTGGGATCCCATTTAGGTGCTTTTGCCTGTAACATCGGCCACTCTACAGTTTTTTATGTGGATGTGTATGCTTTCCTTCTTGCTTTGGAGTTTGCAGATCAGCACGGTTGGAGGAATGTTTGGTTAGAGAGCGACTCGACAAGTGCTCTGATGGTCTTTAAAAACCGGTCTTTGGTCCCGGTTTTACTTCGTAATCGTTGGCACAACGCTTGCACCAAGGAATCCAGATTATTACTTCTCACATCTTTAGGGAGGGTAATTGTTGTGTGGACTTCCTAGCAAATTTGGGTCATTCGGTACAAGACAAGGATTGGTTTTCGGTGTTGCCCCAGACTCTCCAGACTGACTTCTTCTTGGACCGCACCGGGTTTCCTCATTCTAGGTTGCCGTAGTCAGATGTTTCTTGTTTTTGTCTTCTGTTTTTTTTTCCTGTCTTCTATTTCTTTTCTGTTCCTGTTTTCTTTTTTGAGGGTTTTGGCCTAGTCCCCCCTCATGTACCTTTTTCCCTTTTTTTTTAATAAATTTTTTATCTGAGATTGGCGGCAAAGGATGGGGGTTCTGCGGGGTGCCAACCTAGTTGGGATGTTGTTGCTTCCCTCTGATGCCTGTCCAATCTCTTGGCTTAGCAAAACAAAACAAAAAAAACTAAATTTTACAATTAGCTTGAAATGTTTTTTTTTTAGAGCGAGTATGAAATTAGTTATATTTGCTGATAATTAAGTACGTAGGGAGTATGTTTTACTATGATAAAATCAAGCCAGGGACTTTGAACAATTAGAAATTCGTATATTCAGATGTGATGATTAGTAAATTGTTTGAAAATGAGATCGGGCTTGCTTGATCCCCTTGAAGGATGCACATAAGATACTTAGGGCTACATTATATTTTGGAAATTGCTCTTTAAACTGTTAAAATTTCCCTCCTACTCCTCAAACTGACCATTATATTCCTAATGACAATGAATTTGTCATTCGCAACCGAACCTACAAAAACAATAGTTAACTGTAGTTGTCAACAGTTAATTGTCGTTGCCGTATGAACCTACAAAAACAAAAATATTGAAAAAACCTCCAAAAAAATCAAGTGTCATTGGAGTCTGTAGCTGCGAAAACTTTACGCGAAAACTTTACGCATCATGATATTTCCCAACATGTTGCTGCTTCTTTAAGTTGTCACATCACAACAAACAAAATGAGACAATAATAATGTAATACTGATTTTTTTTCTTTTACAAATTCAATTTGTATAAAAAAGCAAAGAATAGGAGGTGGAAATCTAACCAATGAGTTTTTTTTTTTTTGGACAAGTGATAATGATGATCAACACAAAATGTCTAAACACAGGCCTATCCAAGTTGCAAAATTTTAACAATAGTTAGATTAACAGTATGGATCAAAGATGACGATGGATTAGAAGATAGTATGATGATGTAAAATTTGAAGATAGTATGATGGTCGACAAATAAATATTGAAGAAAGGTGGAAGTGTATGTGTCGGCCAACATAAAACCATACAAGTTCTATGCGGAAGCAGGCACGGATGTACCTATAGTATATTGGGGGCAATTGTCCTCGCTATTTTTTTTACATTATTTGTTAAGTTTTTCGTGTTTTAGCTATTGCCCCCCTTTTAAAAAATTAGATTGCCCCTATTGAATGAAAAATTATACTATAAAAAGGTGTTTTTTTATGAATTTTATAAAATCAAATGTGTAAGTACGTTTGAGATGAAATTTTAAATAATTTTTACCATATTTTTTAAATATAAGAACACGAAAATAATTATTATAATTTGTACATGTTAATGAATCTTTAATTTTTCGAATATATAACAATATAGTGTTTATAATGTCAAGTATTTTGCTCAATGATAATAATGTTATTATATTATCACTTTTGCATTGCTAAAAAATTTGTATAAATATTTATCATATAAAATTTTGCCTCTGCAAGTCAAAATTTATGGATCCATGACTGTACGAAAGTACTTATCTCAAAAGTTTTAGAGTAGTTACTCAAAGAGAAGTTTTAAAGTAGTTACTCGAACAGACATGTGTCAACTTTAAATTTAGGAAATTACTCGTCATTCTTAGGTTAAAGAAATTACTCAAAGAGATGCCTGTGTCATTTGAAAGTTATTTTCTTTTTTTTGGCTACCAATGTTCCTAACCATTTCAATTTCAATCATTTTATTTCTTGTCTTTTTATTCATTGAAAATTTATTTTACTCTTGTCATTTTCATTTCTTGCATTTAATAGCTTTCTTTCTTTCAAGTCATTTCAATGTTTTTCCTTAATTTTCTTGTTCTTTATTTGGTTTCATTTACTTTTTATCAATTTAATACTTTTGTTTAAGTTTATGCATTTCTCTTCTTCTATTAATCAATTGGTTTGAGTTCTTTAACTTATTTGCTTCAAATATGTTATTGGAGTTACCACATTTACCAGATAATCTCACTTTTGTTTCATCTTGATTATCTATTGTCGGATTTGGTGGAAAAACAAAAAATCACCATCAACAATTATGTAATCAACATTTCATGTGGAGAATTGAATACACTTCGGGAACTATGTTGAAAGTAGATAGGTAGACAACTTGAATCTCATATCATGCTAAGAGGAACTTTATTAAACGTGGAATATGAAGGTCTGCACCTTATTTATTTTAGATGTGGGAGGTATGGCCACAAGTTGGAAACTTCGGAGAACGCTTTGAAGAATCGGTTAGAGATGACGAAATAGCTCCATAGAGAAGACACAAATAAGGTCCTTGAAGGAACAAACTTGGGTAGTGGGCTCGAAACAATCTCAATTGACAGACATAAAAATACTGAGATGCTATTACACATATATGGGTCATGGATGGTAGTGAAAAGATAATCTAGAGGTTTGAGTGAGAAAGATGGCTTAGCAAAGAAAAAGGTGCCACGTTAAAAATCATGGTTAAACATGTTCTGTTGATTTATCAATTATTCTTTAACGATCTATCAAAAACACATGATAGGATAAAATTATCCTATCTTATTTATATCTTTGAGTAAACTATTAAATTGATCTCTATCTTTGAATCAAATTCTTAAATTGGTCCATAATTCTATTAATAACTCAAAATGGTCCCTATCTTTGTCAGATGTTTATCATATTGATCCCCGACTCTATTAATTCTTTTGTATTTTAAGTCACTAACGTACCAAATAAGATCCAAAAGGCATTATGTCATCAACCACTAAATAATATCCAAAAGACATTGAGTCATTAACATCAAAATACAAAACAACTAATAGAGTCAGGGATCAATTTGAGAAACGTTTGACAAAGACAGAGACCATTTTGAGAATAGAGTCAGAGACCAATTTGAGAATCTTTATACTAACAATTTAGAGTTTTTAGAAATAGACTATTCTAAAATCCTCTACTCTAAAGATGTCCACATGATCATAATCCTATTTGGCATTTGTTCCAAAAATTCCTCTTAATTTTTAATACAAGCTTAATAATTATAATTATTATTAAAAACCGTTTTTTATTTAACATTAAATTGTACATAAAATAGATAGTTGGTTACAATCAAATAATTATTAATATAATTATTGTTTCGATTAAAATTTAAATGTTAATTTAAAAAATTGGTACGTTAGAATCAAATAATTATTGATATAATTATTGTTTCGATTAAAATTTATATGTTACATTAAAAATTTGTACATTAGAATCAAATAATTATTAATATATTTAGTATTAGATTAACATTTATTACAAAATTATAATAAATAACTTGAATAAATTATATTTTGAATTTTGGTTCGTTACACTATGCCAATAACCTATCAATTAAAAATTTAATTGTAGTAATTAGTTTTTAAAGTTATATAATTAATTTGTATTCGTTACAAAATTATATTACTTAATATCAATAAGATATTAATAAATTTCTAATGTTATGAAGTTAATTTTTTGTAGGTTACGTGAAATATAATCTAACCCTTTAATGCACGTTTTATAATATTAAAGACGTTGATACTATTAATTTTAAAACGGTCAAATTAATAATTAATAGATATTAACCATTATGATACTATTTTTCTATATAAATAGTAGCGTTTTTGGGTACGAGTACACAACAATCACAAAATATGGTTCTTCTTTTTTTGTTCTCTGATATCTATTTTCTAAGTTATTTCTGTAATTTTTTCTATTGCAAAGGAAAATGTCTACAAAACACGACTTCATCTTTGATGTTTCCCCAAGAAAACAATCATGGACATTGGTTGTGAGGGTTGTTCGTGCTTGGTTTTTTCAAGACTACAAAAATAAAAAACTACCATTTTCCATGGAGATGGTTTGTTCATATCGTTTTTATATAAATATATATTTTTGTTTAAAGTATAGTGTTTTAATCTTTGTTATCTAAGGTGGTCGAATTGGTGCGTCTATACGAAGAATATTGATCTACAAGTTCAAGGAGCAACTTCAAGAGGGAATGATGTTCATGATTTCCTCATTTGGTGTTGCTTGCAACAGTGGTTCGTATCGACCATCATGCGGCAAATACACATTGAATTTCACAATCAACACAAAAGTCAAACTATCTAAAACTGCATTGGTCCCAACAAACGTGTATTCGTTTACACATTGCATCTGATGTTTTCAATGACTTTTACAACAACTACTTGGTTGGTAAGTGACTATCACTTTCTTCGTATCAATTGGCTTATTTGTTATTGTTTATTTACAATAATACAATAATAAATTAATTAGTTTTTGATGAAAATAGTTTTATTTTTCAATATAATTTTTTTTCAACCTTGATTTTTCTCATTCATATATATTTTGTTTTTTAATGGTATTTCAATTTTATACATTATTTTTAAACATTGTATAATTACCTTAAAGGTTGAATTAATAAGTTTAATAATTAAGTAACCGTTTAGACCTTTTTTTTAATGCTAATAAAACGTTTTGTTTAATATGATTCAATTATACATTATATTTTTATAATATTAAATAGTAATTTAATCAATATTTTAATTTGTGTTTATATATGCAGATGTAATTGGAGTCATGACTGGAGTGGGTGTTGAAAGAGAATATGTAAGAGATGGTGGAAAAACTAAAATGAATGTCATTGAACTGGATTCAAATTGCTAAGCTTAAATTTTTGTGTGTTTGTTTTTTTTAAACATGTGTTATGGGTAAGCTTAAATGTACTCTTTTGACAATTTTTATGATAGGATTTAATGGATAAGTTTTCTTAAACAAGTCCTATAACTCCACAGGATGTGAACGTGAAAGATGTTATTGACTCAGATTCTTAAACATTTGCACCTCCTAGGAAGAGAATGTTGCCATAAAACGAAGATTGCGGGACATCTGACGCAATTGTTCAACCGATCAAAAAGATTGTGAAGATAGAGAAATAATATTTACATATGACTTGGTTACGTTTAAGTTGTTTATCCATTATGTCAATGTTATGCGTCTGTTTTTAATGTAGTGGAATAAAGTCCATGTTATAGACAATGGAATTACGATTTTCAATTGAATAAATCACATCACTATTGTTGGATGTATTGACACTTCAATGAAAAATATTTCAGTTTTCATATTATAATTTACGATTTACTTATGTCTTAAACTTTACACAAATTCAAAAATAAATATAATAATTAACTTAAGGATTCTATGGAAGAAGTTATATATTGAACAAGATAAACCTTATCTCTCTTAACCCAATTAACCTTTCTAGATTTCTTACTCCCTCCACACAAAAAATAAAAATAATAATTAAGGATTCAATGGAAGAAGTTATACTTGTGGGAGCCTTAAAGAAGAGAATAAATTAAACCAACTGAGGTGATATTGAAAGAGAATACAAAAGATATAATACAAGAACTAAAATGAATGTCATTGAATTGAATTCGAATGAGTGACCTTTATTTGTTTTTATTTTTTATTTTTAATATGGAATATACTATGGTATTTAATTATAATTTTGATTATTTGTCAATTCATTTTGAAGAGATATTGGTTTGAATGTACTCACTTCAGATATTATGTTGAGGAATTAAACTCTTTGTTTATAATTATCAACTTGATTGTTTAATATGATTGGAAAGTAAAAATCTATTCATTTACTTAAATCGATTTATTTGCTTCTGTAGGGATAGGAAAATCAATGTTACAAAATATTTTTTCATCAACTAGGATCATGTTCAACTCTGAAATTATAGAGATAAATGAACTAAAGAAAATGTATTATTATTTTGGTAGAGAGAACTTTTTTGTCACACATTACTTATGTCTTTTTTATGCTCCATATTTTGCTCACACTCTACATTCAATCGAGGGAGTTGGCACATATCTTATACTTTTTATTCCCCGCGTTTGGGTTTGTTGGTTTCAATTAGGAACTTTGAGAAGGAGGGATGGTTCTTTTTGAAAAAAGAAAAATAATGATTTGGAAATCAGAATTACGGTAAAGTAAAAGGACATTAATTTAGAGTGTTTTAATTTGTGACCCTTGATCTCCGATAAAATAAAATTGAGGGAAGATATTAAAGAAAATTGTTTTCTCATTTTCTCTCTCTTCATAGATAATTTTTTTCTGAGAAAAATACTATCTCCAATATTTTTTTAGGGACTCTTTCCAATCTTAAACATAAATAAATAAATATTTTTTTTAATCTCAAATCAAATATAACTTACTTTGTCTCTTTTTAATGTTGTTTTCCTATGTAGTATTGTAGAAATAATCAAATTCAATAATTCAGAACTTTTGTAACAAAATAAACACCCAAGACTTGCTAGAAATGCAATCATTGCTATGATCGCAACTCAAGCTTCTCTATCTGGTAACCTTACAAAGCTAACAAATGGTCCAAATATCTTTGATTTTGTTATTTTGAAAGCTTTTAAAATGGATACTCATCATCAAAGAACACCAAAATTAATGAGGTTATTTGACAGCTACCTATCCATAGTTGGATAAAGTGTAACACTGATGGCATAACTTAAGGCAATCCAAGAACAACAGCTTCTGTACACATCATCAAAAACAATCATGGAGAGCTTATTGGTTGTTTTGTTTCAAACCTTGCAATTTGTAATGCTCTGTTTGCTTAGATTATGGCAGTCACTCTTACAATGGAATGTGCTTACCAGAAAAATTGGCATAATATTTGGATCG
>Ga0315913_1006306_pt1 | contig 14336 bp, 5 predicted proteins | sample MpolsnodulesMG_FD_207736 | JGI IMG/M metagenome (GOLD analysis project Ga0315913, IMG submission 207736) | Medicago polymorpha root nodule microbial communities from Los Angeles, California, United States - small nodules | ecosystem: Host-associated > Plants > Roots > Nodule | place: USA... | reverse complement strand
CAACTTCAGGAAGAAATATCCTGGTAAGAAATTAAAAGAGCTAATGTGGAAAGCAGCAAAGGCAACATATGACAATGCATTTAATGATGTTATGGATGAGATTAAAGCCATAAGTGAAGGAGCATATGAGTATCGGAAGAAAATCTCAGCTAGGCATTGGAGCAAGTCAAGATTTACAAGTGGACCACTATGTGACACTCTGGTGAACAACATGTCAGAGGCATTCAATTCCACCATTATCATTGCTAGAGGAAAATCAGTGGTCACTATGTTTGAAGAAATTAGAGTGTACCTGATGGAGAGGTGGGAAGCAAATAGGCAAAAAATTGCTAGATATGAGGATGAAGTGCTGCCTAACATCAAAAAAAAGAATTGCAAGAGAATCTGCATACACCAATAACTGGTTGGTTAGGTATGTGATCTCATATAGCTATTGCCAATTAAATGTTTCTGCCATTATGGTTACTGGTTGGTTAATTTGTACACTGAAATTTATTGTCAATTTGTTAACTTGTTTAAGCGTTCAAGTTAATATGATTATGAAGTCAGACGCATTGCTTCATTAACTGAGAAGTATTCTGCCAATCTACTTATGAGGGAATGTGATTGTAGGAGATGGTTGTTGACAAGTTTACCATGTTGTCATGCCATTTCCTGCATGAAGAGCCAGGACATGAACATCAATGATTTTGTTCCAAATTGTTTCAAGAAACAAAAGGTATGTAGCATGCTACAGCAGTGTGATCTATCCAGCTAATGGCTAGTGTTTATGGGAAAGAACTGGATATGCTGATCTTCAGCCACCACCAATCAAAAGGCAACCAGGCAAGCCAAAGAATAAGAGAAACAAGGATGCTAATGAATTGCTTGATGCTAATCAGATGAAGAGGGCTAAGTGGGGTATAAAGTGCAGTAGATGTAAACATAGTGGACATAACAAGTCCACCTGCAAGCTTCCACCACCTCCACCAACATCTGAAGGCACAGCAAGGCAAAATCCAGCATAACCTGCAAATGTACCTAATGGAACACCTGCAACTACACCATCTTCAAGCCAAGGAAGATCAGTGCAGCCTCCACAACCTGCAACTGCAACTGCACCATCTTCAAGCCAAAGAAGATCAGTGCAGCCTCCCAATTTACCTACATCGTCATCCCAGCAACAAATGCATTCTGGCTTAACAAATCGGTCAAATACCAGGAGAAGGAAGGACAAGCAGAATTTTTCAGCAACACAGCCAGGAAATCCAAAAAAGAAGAAGGTGTCTGCTAGAGAAAAGGGTTCAGCTTCAAGCCAGCAATAGAAGTGTCTGTTATGACTTGTTTTGTTATGGAATTCCTAAGTGCATATATTTTGTTGTTATGCCTAAGTGCATATATTTTGTTGTTATGCCTAAGTGCCGGATACAATCTAGAACTTATTATGCTTAAGTTTAGTAATGATCAAGTACTTGGGTGTCTGATATGGTTTAAGCTTTATTTTGATGTATGGATCAGTACTTTATGAAATATTGCAATTTGATTTACTTGAGTCCTTCTTACTTACCATTATTGTGATTACATCTGTTCCTGCTACTGATCATATTATTACATACCTATTGCTTAGTAATTTCATCTCAATTATAAGTGCATGATTTGGTATTCGTTGACAGTCCAAAACATCTTTCATTTTCAATCACCAAATTTGGTGTTCAATACAAAGCTACACTTTCACAAACATTTTCTTCATTTCATATCAAATTACACAACATTTTAAGCAACAACTTCAATTCAAATCACATTTCAAGCAACAATTTAAAGGCAAATCAACATATTTCATTCATTTCAAACTTGTTCAGGTTACACAACCAACCAAAAGTACAAAACATCATTTAAACTTGGCTCAATCTCACAGTACAACTTTCTAACAATCTTCCTATTTCAAATAAACATTACTCAAGTTTCCATTAGGTTTGCATAATTGTATTGTTCCTAACACTAGGCAAACTCCAAAACATAATAATCCTAAAATAATTGAGATCTTAAGCCAAGATCTGGTCTTCCCTAATTCATTCTTCAATTTTGTATTCTTTTTCTCCAACTTTGCAATCTTCAAATCCCTGTCATCACAAAACTCTTTATCAACTAACTTGAAGAAACTACAACCCCTGTCAAATTGATTTTTGTAGTTTCTGCAACCCAAGAACTTTTTTCCACAGTTTGGATTGTAGGTATCTGTAACAGTTCGAACAACTGTTTCTTCTCCACACCTGCATTCCGCAATTGCTCTCTTTCTCAAATTCGAACCTACAGACATAGCTGATTGACCCAGATGATTTGACATTTCTCAGATTCGAATAGAAGAGGATTGGAAGGAGATAGTGTCGATTCGAATTCGAACAGATTTGAATTGAAGGAAGCTTCGAATTTGGGGTTTGAAACAACACTTTGAATCTGGATTTGAGAGAGAGAGAGAGAGAGAGAGAGAGAGAGAGAGAGAGAGGCGATTGAAAATGGAAGAACCCTAATTTTGGATTTTCTGATATGGGCCATGCCTTATATACGTGCCACGGTGGAGCCACATAGGATCGTCCACGTGTGCAAAAACTAACGGGAAAGACAAGCATTTGACGGAAGGGACCATATTGACCGACGGAGCAAAAACAAAGGGACCAAATCGTTGATTTTAGAACTTATGGGACCAAAATAAAAACAACAAAATAGTTAGGGGACCAAATATCCAATTAAGCCCAATATAAATTATGGGTCATAGCAAGTGAGCTATACTATAATTAATTATTTTAAAATTTTATTGAACTTTAAATGGAAGAAATGGAGGGGATCTAAAAAGAGTGAGTTGAGATTTCTTCTGTGCACAAAAAATTTAACAAATCTTGTGTATACATTCTAGATTTGACGTTATTTGTTTTGGATAACACTATTATTTATACTCTTTGTACTGTATTATCCTTTGCGTTGGTGCTTTTACTAGATTTTTTTCTTTCAATTTTTCAAAAAATTGAATACAAAGTTGCTTTAATTACCAATTCTCTAGAAAAAAAAGACAGTACCAATAACTCTTGAAGAAATAGAAATGTGACATGTAAATCGTGAACTAGACGTGAACGTGATTCCAAATTTTCAACATCTTTTTATGAGAGATTCTGAATTTTCAAAATAAACTAATTTCTATCTCATACTTTAACTTCTAACTTTCTCATTTAATGTTACATTATCTGTAAGATGAATGTGGATTTTTTTTGTTCTAGAGATTCTTTTGTAAATATCTTATAGCACAAACAAAGGGCAATGCAACCAAAATATTGTCTATCCGCATTTTTTATCTGCATTGTATCAATTTTAATTTAAGTTGCTTATTTTAATTTTATAATATTTATACTTCTGAGAGAAATTTGTTTAGACTATTCCCGTGAGTTAAGCTCAGTTAGTAAGGACAATGCATAATATATACAAGGTCTGGGGTTTGAACCCCGGACACCACCAAAAAAAGATTGTTTAGACAAAGATTGACTAAAATTTGTTCTTAGATTTTTAGTTCCTCAAAATTTAAATTTGAAAATAATTGAATTGTTTTTTCTGAACAAGAAAATAATCGAACTGTGAACTATACAAAGTCATATTTATAGCAACTAACTTATAGTTAGGGTGACATTTAGCCCAGGAAAGGCTAGTTTTTTCCCACCATGGGAAAATTAGTTTTAGACCATTAGATTAAATAAGGAACACAATTTTATCATGGTCTCTCAACACTAAATTTTTCCCACATCATCTTCCACCACCACCCTTCACTCCTACTTTTGTGCTTTTTCCTCATTGTAATCGTGGCTTCTTCTCTCATGGACCGCAACACTGTCCATTCCAATTTTTCAGTGCATTCGTCCTAGTAGCTAGAGTTCCATCAGCTTCTATATGCTCTGTTTATACTTTTATATTGTAATCACAATCACATATATGATGCTTTGTGGTTTCTTTATCAATATCAAAAGAATCATCTTTTTCTTAATTCTTCATCCTTATACTCACAAAATTCATACCTTTTGGTTTCCCAGTTTCTCTCAATAACTAGCATCAACAACACTTTTTTAACATAAACAAATGAATAAACGTGAAAAACTCATTAATCCATAAAATCCAGAATATATGATTTTTCATCATTATTTTCATCTTGACCAAATTAATTACAAATCTAGAAAATTAGGAATGAAAAACCCATAAAATAAAAATAAGAATATATGATTTTTCATCATATTTTTTGGTGGTTAAGATGTTTTTTGGAGAGAGAGAGGAGAGGAGGAGGAGGTAGAGGTAGAGAGAAAGCAAGAAATCGTTAATGATTGTGAGGTTGAAGAGAAAAAGAGAAAAATCTAGTGTTGAGGGAGTATGATAAGAGTGTGTTATTCATTTGGTCTAATGATTAAAACTTACTTTTCCAATGTGGGAAAAAATTAGCCTTTCCCATACTAAATCCCACCTATACTTAGTGCATGTTTAGTTCTACTTGTTAGATTTTTAGTTCCTCAAAATTTAAATTTGAAAATAATTGAATTGTTTTTTTTGAACAAGAAAATAATTGAATTGTGAATTATAAAAAGACATATTTATAGCAACTAACTTATAGTTAGTGCGTGTTTAGTTCTACGATAGTTTAGAGTTGATATTGATTTTGTATAATTGATTTTGGTTTAAAATAAATTGAATGTAAAATAATTTATATTTGAATACTTTCACAATAAAAATGATTTGTTTGAAAAATGTTTTCTTAAATATCTTGTGTCAAAATTGCTTTTGAATGTATAAAGATCCAAATGAGTTTTAACATGTATGTGGGTATATTATATAAATATCCGTGGTTCAATTTTTGATTCAATTTTAGATGATTATTTAAATTTATATTATATAAATATGTTAAATAGTTTTCTTTAATTATTATAAAAATAATAAAACAAATATTACCCAAATACCCCTAAATAATGGCAATTTTTATGGCACACTAAACAAATTTGAGTGTATCAGGACACCCATGTTTAAATGAATAGTTTAATGAATTATTTTTTTAGATGTTTTTTTTTTCTTTCTATCAGTTACAATTATAATAATTATATTTTATTTCTCAAAAGTGTCGGTAAATTAAAATTCAACTTTTTTTAATTTTTATTAATCATAATAGTGAATATTGATTATTTTTTTCGATAAAATGTTAAAAAATTAGTATAATTCTTATAAAGAATAGAATGATGTTTGTTTTTTTATGAAATAATATTTTCTAAATATAAAAGTTGACAAATATCCCTTTAATAGATAAAAATGATTGTTAACCTATTGATTTATGACTTCTTCAAAAAAAATTTATTGATTTATGAAATAGGTATACCAATACACCTTGATTTAACCGTGTACGGTAGAAACTCTTAAAAAAAAAAAAAAAAATACAAATATTACCCCTCTTTTATATTCAAATTTTCTTTCATTTCTAATGCATTTTAACGAGACACCACAAGAAAAAAACAGTCTCAATCAAAAACAAACTCAATCAACAAATTCAATTCTTCGCTGCAAGAAACTAGAATCGGAAATCTCCAACTCCTTCTTCTTCCCCAACTTGCACAGGAAACTCCTCAACAAAGTTTCTCTCTTTTTCAACCACCAGGTACTTCCCTGTATATATGCTGCCAAATTTTATAGCTTAGTAACTACATGCTGCATCTTACCTGTTTGATTAAATGTCTGTGTTGGATCAAGTTTAGGTCTTTGTTGTTGCCATCCCAATTTCATCTTTAATCTTCAATAGTAAATAATCCGAAATGAACTAACGTTCCATGTCGTGTAAATTTATTAAATTAGAATGTTCTATATCTCATTGCAGTTTTTTTTTCTTCCCATTTTCAGGTTCATTTTGGTATTGTTGGTTGAAGCCTTAAAAATGGCATTGTGTCACCCTTTCTTAGTCAGCAATAACGGACCGGTAACCTCCCTCAGTTCCACTTTTCTTCGTGGAACAACACCTTCATCTTTTTCTGTGAATAGAAAACCAAAAACCTGTAACCTTAAAAATGTATCTGTTTCAATTAGTTGTTCATCACTTAAAACTGTTCGTGACCGCACTCTTGACAGGCATGTTGTCATGAGGAACAGAATCCGGTTTGTTCAAAAGCTGAAAACTTTGCTTCTTTCTAAACCAAAACATTTTCTTCCTATTAAAATTCTGTCCAAATGCAGGGCTTATCTTTCACTTCATAAGCCTCGTTCCTTACAGTCTATGATCCATCGATATCCATCCATTTTTGAATTGTTTACTATCCCATGGCCACCCACACCTCTCAATGCTACTAAGTTATATCCTCAACCATGTGTTCGTTTGACTCCGGCTGCAGCCGCACTTGCAGCTGAGGAAATGAATCTTAAATCGTCTATTTCAACAGTACTGGCAAACAAACTCCAAAAGCTTCTTATGCTATCTTCTCACCGCCGGTTACTACTGGCAAAGTTGGTTCACCTTGCTCCTGATCTTGGTCTTCCTCCTAATTTCAGATCTCGCTTGTGCAATGACCATCCAGACAAATTCAAGACCGTCGACACTTCCTATGGACGTGCACTTGAGCTTGTATCGTGGGATGCCAACTTGGCAAAGCCTTTACCTCCGCGTGAGTCCCATTCTCTTGATTTAATAGTTGACCGACCTTTGAAGTTCAAACAATTGAGACTTCGAAAGGGGCTTAATTTAAAGAGGTCTCACCGGGATTACTTGCTAAAGTTTGAAGAAGTGCCAGAAGTGTGCCCTTATAACAACCCTGCTGAGAGTTTGGCCAAGGAATCAATTGAAGCAGAAAAGAGATGTTGTGCTGTTATAAGAGAGGTTCTCGGAATGACAATTGAAAAGAGGACATTAATAGACCACTTGACCCATTTCAGAAAGGATTTTGGACTCCCAAATAAATTGAGAGGAATGGTTGTGAGGCACCCTGAATTATTTTATACGAGTTTGAAAGGGCATAGAGACTCAGTTTTCCTGGTAGAGCGATTTGATGAGAAGGGTAACTTATTGGAGAAGGATGAGGTTTTAGCCTTACAAGACAAATGGATGGACTTGGCGAGGGAGTCCAAGAGAATGAGAAGAGAGAGAAGGAAGGCTAATATTGATAAAGAATTTGGCAGGTTGAGTGATGTAAATCAAAATCCCGATGACAGTGATATTGATTATGATGACGCTAGTGAGATTGATAATTTCAAAGATGGTTATGATGATGGTTTTGAGGATATATTTGAAGACTTGGATTTTGAAGCTGAGGATTATGACCTGGGAAACGATTTGTTTGACAACAAGATTGGAGAATTTTGGACTGCAGGACCTTTTCCAATTCAAAATGGTTCGGATAGAGAACAGAAGCAACCTTGGTAATTTTCAAAGTTAAGAATGCAGTTTTCATACGTTAAGTAAAGGTTGAAATTAAGTTTTGATCTGGCAAAAGGGAACCAGCCTGCATGTACCATATTATGATGGAGATAATGCTCTATGTTGGACTGTTGACTATACTCTATAGATCATTCAAAGTAAAATTGTGTTCATAATAATATTTGAGTAAAAGTGAGAAAGTTCAGAGGCATTTGTACTTGTACATATTGAAAGTTCCACCACTCGATAGTAATTAATTGTCTTTTGGACGCGAGCTAGCATTAATTTTTAATTTTTTTTTCAATATAATTTTTATAATTTAGCATATCTAGGAATAGCGATTTTGTAAATAAGTTGTGACTCGTGCATTAGGGCTTATCTACAGGATCCTCCTTTTCTCCTTTCGATGATGCAATGCTTCTGATTCAAACTGTTGTTTTAAGGTCAGTCTATTTTGTGGCAAGAATGATCTTTAGTAACAAAAACCTGAAGTTTTTGAAATTAAGCCAAGACTTCAGCTTTTTATTCAAACCATGGCAAGTATTTCTGTTTCTTCTATGGGATTCAGAGACTTGAGAGCCTTTAATTTATCTATGTTGGCAAAATAAGGGTGGAATATCATGAGCAAGCCGGATAAATTAGTCTCTAAAATTCTCAAGGCGAGGTATTTTCCAAACTACTCATTTCTTGAATGGTATGTCGGTCAAAGTTATGAAGGATCCATGGTTAAGGGTGCATGGGAGTAGTTGGGTGCCTTCATCTCATAATCAAGAAATTCATAATATGCATGTGAGTGATCTAATGGTTCAAGGTCAAGGTGTTTGGGATGCCAACAAAGTTCATTCTCTGTTTCATCCTTTGGTGGCCAAAAATATTCTTTCTGTACCTCTGTTATCCCCTAATGATTCTGATTTACTGGTTTGGAATGAAGATAGCAGTGGAATATACTCGGTCAAATCGGCATATAGATTGATGAGGAGAATTATGTGGAATGAAGAGAAGTTTCAGCAAGAGGGTGATTGGAATATCGTGTGGAATGCGAACGCCCCGCCAAAGGTTAGGAATTTCGTTTGGAGGATTAGTAGAGGTTGTTTACCAACGCAGAAGAGGCTTAATGAGCGTCATGTGCCTTGCCGATCAGGCTGTGTGTTATGCACAGAGGTGGAGGAGAGCGATTGACATTTGTTTATTCAGTGTGATTTGAGTATTCGATGTTGGCAAGAAGCGGGACTGTGGCATACTGTGCTGGGCAGAATGCATAGATATTTCAATATTGCCGATGTGATCCTTGATATATGCTCGAGATAAGTTGTTGATGTGGTTGCTCGATTCATGATGCTGCTATGGGGCATTTTGCACAATCGAAATGATCAAGTGTGGAACCACTGTCACAGAGATGCAAAGCAGATTTGCATCAGCGCTAATGTGTTCTTGATGGAGTGGATAGCAGCACAAGACGTGCGTCATAGAGGTAGTGATGCACAGACAGAAACAGCAGCGTTGGTTTGTAGAGTCCAGTGGTCCCAGCTGTGAAATGTAATGTAGATGCGGCCTTCCATCACTCTTTGTATTTAACTGGTTATGGTTGTTGTCTGTGTAATTCTAATGGTGATTTTGTTACTGCTATATGCAGTTGGATTCATTCGGAACTATCTGTTTATGAGGGCGAGGCAAGCTATGACTTGGATTCAAAGTTTAGGACCCCTGGAAGTAATTTTTTAAGACCGACTCCAAAGCTCTTGTGGATGCTATTCATTCTTCATCTGTGGGAATTTCTGAATTTCATTTTATTGCAATGAATATTAGAGCTTTGTTAGGATTGAATTACAACTTTAAGGCGGCCATTTCTAATTTTAGTCGACTAGTTTTTGATTTTGTTCCTCCTTGTATTCATCACTATTTAATAAATTATACGAGTTCTTTAAAAAAAAATAAATTGATATGAGTTGAATTTGTGTTGTTTAATTTTTTCTTTTGAGGTGGTTTTCACGGAATATAAGAGACCTTCTTGGTAAAAATATTGTTAACTTAAAAATTTTGGCCTCACAACATATAATTTATATACAATTTTCTTATTGGTGACCCTGTGCCCATACTTGAAAGTTGAAACTGGCTCAAGACCATCACCACCACCGGTTTGAAGTATTTTTAAAAGGCATTGCAAGGCACACAGAGAAACATTACCAAACACTGACATTTTTCTAGGCACTTGAAGATGCTGGAATAAATTCCAAATAGAGACGTGAACAATGGTCAGTCGTAGATCAGTTCGCAAACAAGGATCACTTTGAAGAATGGCAAAAAAAGAAGAAGGAATGGCAATTTTTTAGTTTTCTTATATTAGTTCAATTATAATAATATGGTAAAAATATGACTTTATTTGATGGCAGTTTAAAATATATTTACATTGACAGTGCAATGGTATTAAACTAATAGCATGTTTTTGCTTTAGCGTTAAATTTACCAAACTCACGTTGCAAACCCGTGTCGCCGCAGAAGCTTAGAATTTGACCTTTTAAAAATTGCGATGAATGTCACTTCAGATGCGCGTTTCTCATTTCTGTTGTGCAATTAAAGTTTCACAATATACTCTCTAAAAATATAGTTTCGAAAATGGATATGTTTTTGAACCAGGTGTGGAGGTTTGGAAAAATAAATTGTCTTATTTTAGAGACAAAATTTGAAGGGAGCTTATTTTTCCACCCATGATTCTTAAAACCATTTTTGATCGGATTTTTTTTTCCGAATTTATCCATCGTAACGGTGAAAAACAATGTTTTATTTAAATTTGACCATCCAAACTTTAAAAAAATGGGTATTTTTTTCATCATGATTATTAAATTCAGAGGGGTGTGATTTTCAATTACCAAGTGAGAGATAAAAATAGCTCTCACTAAGTTTGAAATCATCAATTGAAAATTGAAAATATATCATCTTGATTTCTTACCAAACTATTACATGAACACCTAAGTTGACAACTTCTGACACTATATGTATTGTTCACTGGATTGTACGGTGAGAAGCACTTCTTTTGTCTATTTTTTTTTTTAGAAAAATAGATGAGTATTTTTATAACACAAATACGAATTTGCATCATTAATCAATTAGAGAATTCATTAGCCGAAAAAATGTATGGTATTAGTTATTTATTAACCACTTAGAATATCTTATTAACCATTAAAGTTTAATTTAAGTAGTTAACCACTTATATATATAGTTTCAGTTAATAAAAGAGTAAGCATTAAAAAAATGTTACAATAAATATTCTTAGCACTCCTCAAATTTTTTTTTATTGGTTAATATTCTTTCAAGACTAATCAAGTAAATACACGCATAATATTCACGGGTAATGGAAGATCACCTCATTTACATTCATGAAGTTCATACTTCATAGTACAAACCAACTCAAAACATAAAAATAGGGTGAACAATATTTTCTTTTTGGTCATTTTTTTGGACAATAATAGAGGTGTATTTTTGTACACAAATACAAGGTTGTGTCACTAACCAATTAAAGTACTTCATTAATTCCGTAAGCTTTTAAGTCCATGGTCCTTTTTAGAGGTATTATGTTGCTAGTTGTCAGTTTCAAATTATAATTTCTTTTAATTATCGCTGTGAATTATTCGTTGATTTGTTAATGATTACTCTTCGATAAGAAACATAGTGAAATGTTTTATTTCCATAGCATTTTTTTCATTCACGGAACTAGAATCAAGATATTGATCAAAGGATTCAAGTTAAGTTATACTAACGTTTGTCTCTCTCTCTCTTTTTCTTTTTATGCAAAACGAAAATTAAATTAAAATAAAAAGAAAGATACAAAGACCGGGGGGCATGAGACCTGACTCAGGTACAATTTATATGAGAATACATCATGATAAACCATAACAAAAGGACCAGTCCTAATCTATTCTAACAAAAATTCACTAGTCACAGGCGCAACCCAGCGAACCCGCGTACGGGCACGAAACCAAGCTAAAAAAAATGAAAAGCGAACTCTGCACAAATAGTTAGGATTAAAAATGGCGAATGGATCGACCGCCAGCACGGTAACGAATCCAAGTGCCAACAGCTCCCTGAACAAGCAGCAAGCGTGAAAGCTCTTTCAAGCAAGTACCAAAGTATAGACAGTCATAACTCCTTGAAACCTGCAAAACTCAACAGTTCTGGAAACAACAGAGAATCGAAGGCCAGACCACCAAACAAAACGGTTTCCAACAGACGCGTAAGAACTCAGATCGAGGGATGAGTCCAATACGTTAAAAACCAAACCCTTTCGAGTTAATCGAACCACCAACCCTAACGGGTTAACAAAACCGACCCTTGTCTCTTAAATTATAGGTAATCTATACAAACATTACCACCTCATGAATATAATATAAGTACATTTTTTATTAGAAAATAATACAATAAAACAAATAGTTATCTACCAAAAAAACTACCCATTATAATTTTTTATAATCATGTAAATATTTAGATAAGTTTTTTTTTTGACAATTTTTTTTAGATGAGTTGAATCCAACGGTCATTGGTAAATGAGTCAAATTAATTTTAATCAATTGAACCAATTTTTGGAGACCGGTATTTTTTAGAGCTATTATGTTGCGGACAAAACTTAGGTACAATTTCTTAGGTGCTTTTCGTATGGTTTTTAACTAAAAATACAACTTTTTTGGAGATAACAAACTTTGAGAGAATTATGAATTTAAGGAAATCATGGTGAATTTAGTTAAGAACCATACGAAAAGCACGTAAGGAATTGTACCTAAGTTTTGTCCTTATGTTGCTAGTTGGTAGTTTTAAATTATAAGCTGTTTAACTATGTTGGTGTGGTGAAATATTCGTCAATGTATTGACGACTAATCTTCAAAGAAAAACTTTATGAAATGTTTTATTTCCTCAACATTTTTTTCATTCACCAAACTTTAAATCCAAGACATTGCTTAAGGGACTTAAGTTAAGTTATACTCCGATCAAGTAATGTTGGTTTTCTTAAAATATAAATGGATACATAAAAGTAAAATCAAATCATAACCATATGAAAGAAATATATTGTAGCATACCATGTGATTTTTTTTTTCTTTAAGAGAAACATACTAAGTGATTCAACTCATATGATTGATTAATTTGATTTAAAGACTAATTGTTAGAGTTTAACTTCAAGTGTTCGACAATGTCTTAGATCTTAAAAGCAATATCTATCGACAATGTCTTGATTTTGATTTATGACCAAAAGAAAGAATATTGAGTTTCCATGGTGGTGGTGGTGGGGGACATGATCATAAAAGGAAATTTATTTGTGGGTCCAAATTAGAAGCAGAAAAGAAATAGTAGTAGATAATTGGGTGAGTGCCGAATTCTGCAAGTACATGAATGAACGAATAATTTAATGGTTCTATGACTCATATATAAGCTGCTTTTTATGAGAAAGTCGATCAACAGAGTCAGAACAAAGCATAAAAATGTAAACGTGGGGACGTGGATGGATTAAAACCTTATATTCTCCAACTTTGTGGCAATTTTATCTTCAATCATGCGCGGCAAGAATATCCAAATGTGGCCATCACTGCCATGTTGTGTATAATTTCAATCCTTCAAGTTCTATGTATTTTTGGTAGAAAGTAAAAAACTCATCATAATTAGAGTTTTGGCTCAAGACTCCTATGAAATTAACCTTTCCTTAAAAGTATAAATTGTAGACTCGTCGCTGTCACTCTTCTAAAGTGTATTTGACATGAAGAGTGTTATTTGAACAACTATTTTTTTAATCAACTAAAATATATAAAGAAATGTAGATATTAACACAAAAACCAAATTAATTACAAGAAAAAACAAGAATATAAGGTGAATATGAAAAAAAAAGTTGTTATAAAAATTGTCACAAAATGATTAAATATCATTTTTCATTTGACATAGATTGATTGAAGCACAATCTCAACAGTAGTTAATTGTTTCATTCATTTTGTTGTCGTGCACAAATTGTCGTGCTTTTTTATAAAATTGTTGTGATTTTTTAAACTTGAGCAAGTTGATTATCAACTTACAACATATTCAAAACTTTTGAGTAGTGCTAGTAACATATATAAATTTATTGCAGAGATAATTTGACTATGTCGGGTCATTTCTTTTAGAGTATATAGTATTTAACTTTTTCTCACCAAAACATACAGTGATTTCTAATTTTTTTTTTCTTGATGAAATATTGTGGAACTTGTTAGTTAATTCTTTTCTATTTTAATATATGAAATTTAAAACTATATCAAAATATTCATTTAACATTGAAATACAAATTGTTTTTAAATTACATTAGAGTTAATAGTATTTTTCACCCCTGTAATATAGGCCATTTCCGGTTTTAGCCCTTATAAAATTTTCGGTCTAGTTTCCATCCTCGTAAATTTTTTTTTTTCCAGAAAACCCCCTTCCCCCATCCAACTCAGCAGATTTGCTTATGTGGCGCTGACTTGGTTTTTTTTTCATTTTTTTATTGACCACATCATATTTTATTTTAAAAAAATACAAAAAAAATATAAATTCATTTATATTAATTTAAAAAATTCTGGAAATTTTTTTTATTACCAAATTTTTTTCTTTGTATATAAAAAAGCAAAAAATGGAAAAATCTTCATAATTTTGTAAAGAAAAAATATTTTTTTTCCAATATTTTAATTTTGAAAAAGATTTTATAAAAATTAAGGAATAAAATTTTCGAAAAAAAAAATTGAATTTTTTCTAAATTTGTATCCAGATTTTTAAAAAATAAAATTTTTTCCAGAAATTTATTTTTGTTGAAAAATTTTTCGAAAAAAATCTGATTATATTTTTAAATTTTGAAATTTTTCTTTTTTTTGTATTTTGAGAATTAAATTCCAGAATTTTTTAAAATATTTTTAATTTGGAAAATATCTGATTATATTTTCTGATTTTTTTAAATTTTTAAAAA
>Ga0315913_1006303_pt1 | contig 14338 bp, 9 predicted proteins | sample MpolsnodulesMG_FD_207736 | JGI IMG/M metagenome (GOLD analysis project Ga0315913, IMG submission 207736) | Medicago polymorpha root nodule microbial communities from Los Angeles, California, United States - small nodules | ecosystem: Host-associated > Plants > Roots > Nodule | place: USA... | reverse complement strand
GGAAATTCATATGTCATGAGAAAGTGAGGGTGAACTCATATTAAATTGAAAGTGGGGGTAAAAAACTAATGGAGAAAGGGTTAAATTGAAAAAGGGTAAAATTGAAATTCTTGAAAATTTGTTGGGGTGAAAGTATATGTGTAGGGGTATAGGGTATAATTTCCCTCACTTCATCACCTCCTCCAATTCGAATGTTTAGTTCCACCCCCACACTCCCCCATTAAACAACCCATATTTATTAACCTCCAAGACCACTTTTTTTAAGAGGGATAAATTAAAGGCTTTTAAATTCCCCACCCTTGAACCTTTCTTCTCCTTATGTAAACACACTTTGTTCCAATGATCACAATAAATTTTACGAGTCTCTTCACTCTAATCCCACAAATATTTTCTTTTTGAAAAAGAGACTCGGTTATTTTAGTACAAGAAAAGAGACTCAATTTAAAATATGATAAATGAAAGAGTTTTAATTTCACTTTTTTAAACTTTGGTCACGGTACGTATATAGTCGTAAAATACCCAATTGGTCTCATCTCAACTATATGGAATGTAACAATATTTTGTGAAAATTATTTCATATATAGAAAAGTGTTATCCTTATTTAGGTCTATGTAAGTATAGGTTGATTATGATTTTAGTTCCATCCCTATAATAATATCACGGACCAAAATAAGGATTAACCATGTAAGTGGAAGTCCCAAGGTCAAATCCAGAAGTTCAAGACTCAAATATGGAAACTATTTCACCAGTCTCTGCACTAGTTCGTAGTGAACCTTCTAAACAAGCTGATGCAGAGTTGGTGTCTGCTGCATTGGGGAGAGTTCTTTATTTTCTTAAGACTAGAAAAGTTAAAGACATGAATGAACAGGCTTGTAAGGAACTTCAAGAGTTTTATGGGACTAACTTAAGAAATTTAAATTTGATCTTTCTTGGCTAGTTTTGTGGAGAAAGCTATGCAAGTAGAGAAACTGAGGGACAGTGTGGTAGTTCAAGAGCTGGAAACTGAGAGGCTAAAGACAAAGTTGGTTGCTGCTGAGGAAAATCTCGACACAGAAAGAAACTTGTGAAAGCAAAAGGATTAAATGAAATAGATTTGGATTCAGAATTGGGATGTGGCAGTTGGAGACCATAGATCTGCAGCTAACCATGGATTGATTTCAATGTCTTCAACTATTTATCTTAAAAGTGTTGTATGAAAATCTGTTTTCCAACCTCATTAACATATCAATCCTTATTTTCGATTGTTTTAGTAATGATGAGAGTATAATTTGTTCTGTGTCGTGTGTGTTCGAAGAATATAAATGAAACACAAAGCAAATCATTAGTTGACAATTGTTCTTCATTGCATTTAATTTATCGACAATATTCATTTTGCTTATTATAGACCATCAAACGTCTTGGCAAACAACTACTACGTTCATGCACACTAAGCAGCAAATATGATATTGCATTAGGACCTAGAATAAAAAATAGCAACAAGAAGAAAAGTTTGGTTCAAGTCTGGTTAAAAAATTTAATGTGTTCCCAATGTTTTTATTTTATTTAAAATATTACCTTATGTTGAAGTGTAGATAAACTAAAAGAACTCATAAAATGGATTCAAGCAAAGTAAACGATGACAAAACTAGATTAATTGTAATGATTGACGACTTAAATTAGAATTGAAATTCGAATCCATTGCTGGAATGTTAAAGAAAATCAATTTGGAATGCATACTTAGTTTATGAGAGCTTGAATATGGGTCAAAATGTTTTTCCACTTGTCCTAAGCTAAATTCTTGAAATCCATATGCTCATCAATTGAGGCTGAAAGTAATTCCACATGAGCATGTCTTCGCTTATTGAGTGTTAGCAGAGGAGAACTCGCAAGTTTATTGAATGGGCTTTCACGGTTTTGAGCAGAGTTCTTTGTAATTTCCTTATGACAAGAAAGGCAAAAGATATGTATTATCAAGCTTGTAAACTTGAGACATTTAGATTTTGTCTGAGTAGTCTAGAGCCTCATGTTCAATTCCCCATCTTGAATGAAAAGTTACGTGGAGAAATCTCTGCAGATAGAAAAGCTGAAGGAGAATATGGAAGTTCTAGCTTTGGAAATGGAGATGTTTAAGACAAAGGGACTTGTTGAAAGAAGAAGGCTTCAATGAGAGAGATTTGAACGTTGAACTAGGATATGGGATGCCATAGACCTCTTTAGATATGTTAACATGCATATCTATATGGATGGAATTTTTGTGTCTTGAATAAAATGTTACTGCTTGTCCATCTCTCTAATAAATAAAAATGTTACCGCATATTCATCTTTTGACAACTGAAGTCTATTTATATATCTCAAATTGTCATTGTCTATCCAACTCTTGGTGATTTAAACATTTTGTTAGTTTGACAATTCATGAGAAAAACACAACCGGGTTAATTTGATTATTTATTTTCTTTGCAGTAGTTAGCATCATGTTCTTCCAGGGGCGGATCCAGACTTTTGGTATATATGGGGCTAAATTTTCAAAGAAAAAACAATGCAAACTATATTAAAAATAAAAAATAACATTGTTTGATATAATACATTACAATAAAAATATCGTCTCTTATCCATTTGTTAAAAATGAGCTAAAATGACATCGTTGCTAATTGTCAAAAGAACATCTTTTTCTATATAAGTTACAAGATGGTCATTTAGCACTGATTACCCATTTTGTTACATAGGTTACTCTTCACAACTTTTATAGCTGAAAAAACATGTTCAATACTTGCAGTTGCTACCAGCAAAAGCAAAGTCAATGTCAAAAGTTTATAAACCATAACAAATGTGTTGCATTTATTTGTTTCCACAAGTTTTGCACAAAGATCTAAAAGAAAACTCTTTCAACTTAGCAAATTTTTTGTCAGATCGAACATTTGTAGTATAATTCATAAGTTGATGGCGTAACGCCACTTCCGACACATCTATAAAATCATTTGGATAAAACCCAACATAAAATATACTGTAAAAGAGATAGTTTACTCATTTACTGACTTGTTCTTGTGTTATATCTATCATAAAAAAAATAAAAAAATAGGGAAAAGGCATGTGCGGCTTTAGCCCCACATAGCCTATACATGTATCCGCGCCCCTGGGTTCTTCCATCGCACCTCAACATTAGCCACCTCTAAGAAACTTCATTTCGTTTGCTATTAGTGCAAATATGTATTTTTTTTGCTAACCATGTTATACGTGTGAATTTGTATTTATCAATGCATGGCTGGTCTTTGTTAGATAATCTGACTAATTTAATTTTAGCACGATCTCCTCTCCCAATCACATCTTTTTCATTCCACAAAACTTAAACTCAAGATTTTCGAGTGCAAACATAGCCTCATAACTCATTCATTTTTGAATTGTTAACTCACAATGTCTTTTTTTATTTTTAAGAACTAACTGTATTTTTTTTTTATTTTATGAAATTTTGATTTTGATTAAAAGTATAATGTAGAAGTTTGTGACAATCAAATCATGACAAATCCAACAAACCATGTTTATTCATTTCAATGCCACAAAAAAATGTAACAAATATAATATAATTCTTATTTTTTTTAATGACACCAACAATAAACATTGCTATAGGAAAATTTGTTTAAGAGATAATCGGGATAGTAAATAAGTCAGCCCACAATCGCTTATTCCCTTTGTATATAGTACATAGATAATATTGTTCATATTGTAGTGTGGTAGTTCACATTTTAATGGGATTTAACTACTTTTTTAATTAATAATTTAAATAATATTCTAATTTAGCTTCTTCAAAAATAATAATTTAAATAATATTATAAAAAGGATAAAATACTAAATAAAATACTTTAACTGAAGGAGAAAATTGGAAATGGAAAAAGACAGTCCAAATTGATGTATTTTCTATACCGCCGTTGTCTGACCGAGTTTGAGCTTCAGTCAAAAAGATATATATTTTTTATCATTGAAAATAATATATCAATTAATTAATTTAATCATTATCCAAAATCCAATAAACTATCCGAATATTTTATTTCCGGTTCTATCCACTCGCGTGCTCCAACTTAAACTATCCGATCCGTTTGTTACTTGATATGATCCACGATTTACTTAATTACTTAATTCTTAAGGTTACTTCGAATCCTTTTCTTATCACTCCCCCTTCTACTATCATGTGTTAACAAGCCTTTATTGTTTTCATATTTTCTTTCTGTCCATTCGGTTTTGAGTGGTATTTTTATATAAGTGTGGGGCACTACTCACAATCAGGGGTGGACCTGAATAGGTCCTCGTGTGGCAAGTACCACACCACTCCAAGTTGATATTATTTTTTTGGGTCCACAAGCCCAGCCAAGTCCAAAACAGTAGGGTGTTCAAAACCGAACCAATCCAATAGAAAAATTGCAAACTGAACCAATCCAAAATCTTAAAATACTGCATTTGGTTTTGATGTATCGGATTCACTTTCTTTACTCGACCACATGGTTGGTTCAGTTTGTGCTTTTTATTTTACCAACCGAATCAACCCAAATCAAACCACAACCTAAGAAAAACACTAATTAAATATATGTCATCTAGGCCAATACTCATAGAAACTTTTATAAATGACATATTTTCTTTTGTTAAGTTTATTCTTTGCTTTTTATTTCAAAAATGTATTTATGTGCAATTTGAACTTTTAAAGAATGATGAAATGTTAGTCTTTGACATTTCTTGCATAATATAATTACTTTTTGTCCACATTTTTAATTTTGTCCATGTTGTTTAGTGAAAATGAAATTTTAATTTTGGATAAAATTAAAAACATTGTCGGAAACATTGTTAGAAGTATGTTGTGTTTTAGCTTTTTAACATGATTTTAATGTTGGAAACAAAAAATTGTATTGTCTGGTAAAAAAACGCACCAACTGATCCAACCCAAACCGCATTGGTTTGGTTATGATTTTATTTTAAAAGTCAACCGAACCAAACCAAATTGTATGTTTTTTTATCTTGCAGTTCAGATGACTTTTAACCTCAAAATTGTATCGCAAACACCCCCCATAACACAAGTATGATGTAAACACTTTCCCTCACTTCCCGCTCCAGCAAGCCCTTTTCGTTGTTCTTTCTCTCAGCAAAGGCACAACACAAACAGAAGCAAGCTCTTTTAGTTTTATGTAATTATTTGACAAAAAAAAAAAAAAAAACTGTGCCTCGCTGATATTGTGAGTGTAGATCGAGTCCAGATCTGCCCACCGGTCACAATGAACTTAATTTATCAAATCTGTTATTAATTGATAGTACTAATTTACTATGTATATTTGTGTTAATTTTAATTTAGCCTTTTCCCAGTTGTTTCGTAGATGCTTTTTATGAACTCTCCAACCCGAATCAGTTCTCTTAAATAAAAAATATATTGTTGTTTGTGGCAGGGTTTGGAGATATGGAGCATGAACAATCAAGTGTTGAAAAGTATGAGAAATTTACATGGAAGGTTGAAAACTTCTCCCGCTTGAAAACCGATGAGGTTTGGTCTGAACCATTTGTCCTAGGCGGCTATCCTTGGTATTATTTAAATGAATGATTGAATTCACACATGTTAGAATTGATTGGATATGATGAGTTAAATTTGTTTGTTTTAATCTGCTTTGATCTTGGTTTTGCTTTAGGAGGATTCTTCTGTGTCGAAAAGGGGACGATCAAAACAACTACTTGTCAATTTACTTGGAGGCTATGCAAACTGCCAATATGTCTGAGGGATGGAGTAGAGATGTCAAATTTAATCTGTTTGTATTCAATCAGATCAAGTCAAACATGACAATCAGAGGAGGTGTTATACTCTTCCCTTTCAGACTGCTAATACTTGAGCCATTTTTTTATGCGTCGAAATATTTGTTAGACCCTTTTCCATATGACTTCCTTGTTTCATTGGTTTAAACATAGACCAAAGTTTTTTTCTTCAGTAATTTCATAGACTTTTTGCTTTGATTGAGTTTATATTTATTAATAATCATATGCTTTCATCCTTCTCCTGACGCAACTAAATTGATTCTGTAGACCTAAATTTGCCAGTGTCTACCATTTCCAAATTCAATGCAATTAATAAGAGCTGGGGTTTCTCTTCGTTCATGCCTTTAGTTGAGCTTCATGATCCTGAAAAGGGGTTTCTTGTGAAGGATGCCTGTATTGTTGGTGCAGAGGTTTTTGTTTGTAAGTCAACAAACGAGAATCAAGCGGCTAAGTTAGCTGTTTCCATAACATCTGGAAGTCAAACAAGCCATACCAAAGTTGAAGTCCCGAGGCCAGAACCAAATGTTCTAGACCCAAATATGGAAACTATTTCACCAGTTAATACAATTGGACCTACTAAACATACTGATGCAGAGTTGTTCTCCCCCTCAATTGGAGAACTTATGAATTTCAGTAGCGTAGGACAAACAGAGGAAGTTTGTTCCCATGATCCTTCACATATTGAGCCTCAGCCGAAGAGAAGTCGCAAGTTTACTGATTTGGCGTTCGCTGCATTGGGGAGAGTTCTTTATTTCCTTAAGACTAGAAAAGTGAGAGACATGAATGACCAAGCTTGTAAGGATCTTCAAGTTTTATGGGAGGAACTGGAGAAGTTTAGATTTGATCTTACTTGGCTAGAGCCTCGTGTTCAATCTGCTTTAGGAATCAAAAGTTTTGTGGAGAAAGCTATCCAAGTAGAAAAGCTAAAGGAGAATGTGGCAGCGCTAGAGGGGGAAACAGAGAGGTTAAAGGCAAAATTGGTTGCTGTTGAAATAAATCTTGACATTGAAAGAGACTTGTTGAAAGAAAAAGGCATTGAAGAAAGAGATTTGGATTCTGAATTGTGATGTGGGAGTTGAAGATTATAGATCTTTAGCTTAACATGTATTGTTTTCAATGAAAGCCAAATTGTTTTTAAAATTATTTTATGGAAGTGTGTTATCGGACCATATTTTGATTACGTACTATATTTCTTATATCATGAGTCGATAATGCCAGGGAACTTGAGATTTCAATTACAGAGATATAAACATTTTTGGAACTTATATCAGTTGATTTTGTTGTGTTCTTTTCTTTGTTCCACACTTTGATATAAGAACTATAGTTTTTGAATAGATTATTAAACAGTGAAGTGTTCATAAATGATATTAGAACTAGAAGTTCTTTTAGAGCCGAGGTAAATATACTCCAACTGCGTGCTCGGATAATTTATTGGAAAGGGGCAGTTAAATATAAGATTCTTAAAAATCATTCCTTCCAAAGTCATCACAAGCATACTATACATTCCCCAATTTTTCATATTAATTTACTAGTTGAAGTTAACTACACAAGTGACAGAGACTATTTTCATGTTTATAGAAAATATTCATATCTCATATTATACTTCACATAAATTTGATGAGACTCATGAATATCAACCAATAAAATAATTTAACAGAATCTTGTTACAATCATTTGACAGTGTTGCTTTCATTCTTCTTTTCACACAACTAGTTTGACTCTTGCTACAACAATTTGACAGAATCTTGCCACGATTTCAATGCATTTGAGGATACCTTTGGTTTCCCATTCATGCCTTTAGCTGAGTTTTGTGATCCTGACCAGGGGTTTCTTGTGAGTGATGCTTGTAATATTGGTGCGGAAGTCTGAGTTTGTAAGCCAAGCCATGAGAAACTAGTAAATCAAGCAGCTAATTAACTGCTTCTCAAACATTTGGAAGTGTAACTGGGCTTACAGAATTGAAGTCCCAAGCCCAAATCTCAAAACTCACTCACCAGTTTCTAGCAAAGTTTGCACTGAACGGTTTGAACCTACTAAACATACTGATGCAGAGTTGTTCACACCCTCAATTGGAGAACGTATGGACTTCAGTAGTGTGGGACAAATAGGGGAAAATAGTTCTCCACAGCTGAAGTGGAGTTGCAAGTTTACTGATTTGGCGTTTGCCGCATTGGGGAGAGTTCTTGATTTCTGTAAGACTAGAAAAGTGAGCGACATGAACGAACAAGCTTGTAAGGAATTCATCCAGGAATGGTCTCTTTTACTATGAACATGAATCTACTCTCTTTTATTACAGATTATTCTTTACTTTTACTTAATAGCACAATCTCTTTTTCTACAGAATCCTAATCATAATAGTATAGCACAATTTGTTTGCATATAGAGTCATCAAATAAGGTGAGCTTTAGGATGAATTCTTCTTTACTTATAGAGTTAGCTTTATGCTCTTCGTTTTTACCTTGAAATTGTTCATCTATTTATGTTTTTCCTGTTCTTTCTGCAGGAAATCAGTAATAAGTTTTCTTTTTTCCTATTCCCTTCCCAAAATCATGAATGTTGAATGCCTTAATTTTTCATGTATATAAGGTTTTAGTGGATTTAGAGGCCATATGGTGATTGTAGCAATGGACAGTGAGGAACAAAATGAAGTAGAAGGTGAAAAAGTTGGAAATCTCCACAGCTAGATGACCTTTATTAATATATTTCATGAAGAGAAGTCCACATCCCTTGATTTTCCTTGTTTATGACGTTTTCTTTTGTTTTTCCTATTAAATCTGATTTTTTGTTTTATTATACTTATGAAATTGATTTTCTATTTTCTATGTCTTCATTCTATATTTCAGCTCACATGTTATGTGTGTTATACTCATTCATGACTTCACTTTTATAAAAACCACAATCAATTTTTTTTATCATCTGCAACAAAGGATACAACTGTAGAAATTGAAAGACCTCTGCAGCTTGGATCTAAACCCATTGAAATTATCAACAAGAAGAAGGATGTGCTCTCTCGCTCTCTCTCTTTTTCCTTCATTATTTTCAGGCTCACATGAATAGTAACCAATATGTTGAGATGTAGAATTGTTGTAATGGAAAAACAATGATTAGATGGCTGTAGGTGATTAATAGAGGTCCTTGGATGATCTTTGATCATTATTTGGTTGTAAGTCTATGGTCTCCAAAGTTCAACGCAAAAGCTGCAACTACGGACAAAGCTATGGTTTGGATCAGAATACCAATTCTAAATTTAGTTTACTATGATGAGAATATTCTATGGACTCTGGCCTCAATGGTCGGAAAACTTTTCAAAGTCGATCTCCATACTTTAAGAGTGGCTCGAGGAAAACTGGCAAGAATGTGTGCAGAAGTTGATCTCCTTATCACGTGCACTAAGTGTGGGTGTTATGGTCACATAATTAAAGGCTATGGAATAAAATGCAAAGGGTATTATAGTGGAGAGCAAATAAAATTCCAGTGGAGTTGATGAAGGCGGTGGTGCAAACATTACCATAGAAGAAACAAAGCAAAAATCAGGCATTTCATAGCTTTTTTGGATCAATGATTGTAAACTTTTGAAAGTCACCACAACCATGCATCAAGTGTATTTCCTCCGGTTTCAATGGAAAAATGACAAGTAATTTGGAGTTTGATTATGAGGTAAAAGTAAAGTATGATAAATAATTGTTCAACCTAGAATTGGCATCGGAATCTTCCTAACGATTTATACTTGATCCCAATAACTTGATTAGTTATTGTTTGTGTTGTTTGAGTTTTGTTTTCTCATTACCTGGGATTTTGGTATTTTCTTGGTTTAAACATTGACTAAAAGTTTGTTTCTTACTAATTTCAAAGAGGTGTTGCTTTGATGAAACTTTTTATATGTTTACAAACGATACGTTAATTATAAAAAAAAGCAAACAAATGATAAATTTTATTCTTATAATGAACAACTAAATTAACTCTTGTTACATGATTTTTGCAGAAAGTAAGTGCAAGTTCAATGAAAGTAATAATGCCTGGGGTTACGCTTCTTTTGTTCCTTTAACTGAGTTTCACGATCCTCAAAAGGGATTTATTGTGAAGGATGCATGTATTGTTGGTGCTGAAGTTTTTGTTTGTAAGCCAACAAATGAGAATCGAGTAAGTCAAGCAGCTAGCTTAACCGAGCATACCAATGTGAAAGTCCCAAGGCCAAAGCAAGTAGTTCAAGGCTCAAATCTGGAAATTCATTCACCATTTTCTACACTAATTTGCATTGAACCTACTGGAAAAGTGAGAGACATGAATGACCAAGCTTGTAAGGATTTTCAAGTTTCATGGGAGGAACTTGAGAAATTTAGATCTGATCTCACTTGGCTTGAACCTCATGTTCAATCTTCTTTAGGAATTAAGAATTATGTGGAGAAAGCTTTGCACGTAGAAAAGTTGAAGGAGCATTTGGTATCTCTAGAGCTTGAAATAAAGAGGACAAAGACAAAGTTGGTTGCTGCTGAGGCAAATCTTGACATGGAAAGAAATTTGTTGAAATCAAAAGGTATCTAATAGAGAGATTTGTATTATGAATTGGGATGTGGGAGTTAGAGACCACAGACCTATATAGCCAAGCTAAGTATGAATTCAATTTTGATGTCTTCAACATTTTATCTTTAGAATTAATATTTGAATGTATGTTTGATTTTGGACTTGTTTAACATGCTGCCTTATTTACTTTGACGGATTTTTGGTTTAGAAGTTTCATATTTCTTTTATCAAGAGTTAAAGTAATGCAAGCAAAAACATCACTTCCTTTGGTATTCAGGATGTTGATTCTTTCATTGTGAATGTATCTTTTTGAAATCGAAACTCCCCATGAATGTTGTGAATTGTGAAACCATTATCATATGTTTATTTGTCTTGACCCATTAAAGAGATTATATTCAAAGCAATATGCATGACTCATTAAAGATATTATTTTTTCATGAGCTATTTTTTAAGATAGACTAAATTGATCTTCGTTTTTGAATTTGAAGGACTACAAAGGTATTTCATAAATTTAACAGAGCAGATTGTTAAATTCTTATAATTTTGAGGATCAAAATAAATGATTCACTTTGTTCACAAATTAATGAGGATGTTGCATCTATGAAAAATTACTTAGAGTACTGTTTACCTTTTTTTCCCCAAAGTTGATGCCTTTTATTTTAGTATTAAAATGTTAACACAAATGTACGAAAGAATAATTGTATTTTGGTTTGAGCCTATCTCAACCTTATAAAATCTATTTACAAGGTGAGGATTATCTCCACTTTTAAACACATTGCGAGGCCATACTCATAAAATGTGAGACTTTTAACACACACTCATCATGCTTAGGAATTGACATTTGAAGTGTGATTTGAGTGGTCCGATAGCCGAAACCTAATTGCAGATGGCGGAACACATCTTGAATAGACTTTTTTTTTTTGGTGGTGGTCGGGGTTTGAACCCCGGACCTTACATATATTATGCATTGTCCCTACCAACTTTGTTAAGCTCACAAGGACACATCTTGAATAGACTTTGTTACCATACTAGAGCTTGGAAATGAATTACAATAGTTTCTAAATATTTACCGGCGCCTAACATCTGTCGCACCCAAGAATATCAGCAATAGAATATTTCACATGCGAAGAGACATTCCTGGTGTAATAAATTTCAGATTTATGGAAATTAATTGATTTGCCTATGCATGTTCATAAGTTTTAAGAATATTCTGCATCATTTGTGCTTTACCCACATGCGCTCCAAAAAATAAAAAACAATCAGTTACAAATAAAAGGTGAGATGTCCTCGTGAGTTTAGCTCAGTTGGTAAGGACAATGCATAATATATGCAAGGTCCAGGGTTCAAACTCTGACCACCGCCAAAAAATAAAATAAAAGGTGAGATATAACAAGGGGTATTCATACAAATTTTGGTACCGTTTATGTCTATTAACCTGCCTTTCTAATTAGAACCAAAAGACCTTCAACACAAATGATAGATAAGTATGGTGATAATGGATTCCCTTGACGAAGATCTCTTCCACATATAATCGGGCCTGCGACATTTGTCAAAAATAATAGAGTAATCCATTGTTTCTACACACATAACATAATCCCTCGTTCTGAAGTGGTTGTATCACTAACTAAATTTGCTTGAAGTAAGCGTCCGAACTTATTTTGCATGAGTTTGAGGAGTTTGAGTACGCCTTGTACTCTTTACTTAAATATTATCTTATCTAGAAAATAAAAACATCTATTATAACATTTACATTCAAAAACAATTTCATATAAGATAAAAGGCAGTAAATTTCAAGTTATTTTGTTAGTTTTGTTTATCGTTCGCACATGACAAAAAATTGCTCATAGTTTGAAGCGACTCTTTAGTAAATCAAACATGTTATTCACAAAACTGAAGAGATTCATGAATTTCCATCTAGTCACTAGTCATCAAAAACAAAAATAAAATAAATAAAATGCATTAATTAGATTAAAAGGCTCGATAAAATATTAGTATCGGTGTCCAATCATGTATACTCTTTTTTTAAAGTTGTGCCTTGTAACATAATCTTACCGCTTCTGCTGCTTGTTTTTTAGCTAACAGAAAAACTATCTCTAATATACTTATATATTTATATACGTAAGTAGGTGTGAAGCACTGCCTGTACATATCTTGATCTTATGGTTAATTCTTTTTATGTGTGACGGGTGCGGGATCTACTGTGTCGTTAGGTATAGTGTAAGATAGTGTTCTACTATTCAACAAAAAAAAAAATAAAGATAGTGTTTTACTGTGTCTATTTTTGTTAATTTTGACTGCATATTTTTCCCATTTGTAGAAATGGAGCATCAAGAAATGAAGGATGAGATATTTAAGAAATTCACATGGAAGATTGAGAACTTCTCTCGTTTGAACACTGATGAGCTTTACTCCAATCCTTTCGTCCTCGGCGAATATCCATGGTATTTGAATCCCTTAGAATTTTTGGATATATATTTTCTTTTTAATGAAAATTTTATAGGATATGTTGAGTATGCATTCTTTGATACCATTTATTACATTTTTATATTTTGATCTGATTTGGTTTTGGTTTAGGAGGATTCTTATGTTTCCAAAAGGGAACGATGTAGACAACAGTTTATCAATTTATTTGGAAGCTATGCAAACTGCCAATATGTCTAAGGGATGGAGCAGAGATGTCAAATTTAAGCTGCTTGTATTCAATCAGATTAATACCAACATGACAATCACACGAGGTAGTACTCCATTCCTTCTGACGGTAGAAATTTTGTGGTTCAAATATACATGTGGTATATGCAAATGAAACCAATCATGAGATGTCATACAATCAAGGCCGGATCTTGGGGAGTGCAAGAAGCTCTACTGAACCGGGCCTCTAAAAACTATGGGCCTAAAAAAAAATTATAATACCCACCCCCACTTAAATTAAAAAATTACATGTTATTTTATTTTCTTCAGTACACGTATGAGTTTTTTCTAAACTCTAGTTCTACTTTCTGGACATAGATTTGATGCTATCAAACCACCATCAATTTCTATAATCACTTAATCAGTCAATCTGAAAAGCTATTCATTGAAAAAATCACAATAATTATTTCTTTTTAGCATAAACCATTCGTTTTCCCCTTTCCTGTGACGTAGGAGTGACATTCCAAACATCACCGTTAGGTAAATTTCACCTCTCTTTCACTTATTTTATTTTGTTTTGTTTCATGTTTAAAAGTTCTTCTGATTTTGATTTTTTAATAAAGCTTAACTACACAAAAAAAATTTGAATTTTTATTTTACTGGGGCCTATTTTAAAAATAGAACCGAGCCTCCTATTTCATAGGAACGGCCCGGCATACAATGTACATCTATAATTTTTAAAGTTTAAAATAATAATTTTTTTAAGAAGAATATGAATAATAATTTAATTTATATACAATGTTAGTGTGAAGAGTTTTTTTTTTGGTCAAGTAGCCTCGTGGTTAGAGCTCACACAATTTAATTGTGGAGAAGTTGGATGTTCGGGGTTCGAACCCCAGCCCCATATGCAATATCCTTACCAACTAAGTTAACGGAGATGAGTTTTTTTTACTTTATCAACCAATCATGACAGAAAGTAGAAACATTTCGATGTGCTGCCAATTTAAATTGTTTTACACTAACGAACACGACACATGATAATTTTTTTTTGAAGGGACATGATAATTAAACTTTTAATACAATGTTAATTATTATTTTGTCAATAATATTCTTAAATATTTATTTACTATGAATTGAGAAATTAGTGGAATGAAATAAGAAACCGTTAAAGGTATTATCGTAAGAAGTTAAATAATTCATTAAATTATAACAAAATTTATTATCTTTAAGGAAAAACAAAATTGATTAGTTTAACATTAAAACGATGGCTAAAAAAACTACGAAAGTATATATTTTCTTTTGAGAGGTAGGAAAGTATTATTTGCTTTATTTTATTTTGTCGTTTCTTTCATCCTTTCAAGCGAATGAGTTTATCTCCATTCTTTGAAACTTTTTTTTTTTTTAAGAAGCTAAAATGAAATATATTACTGCA
>Ga0315913_1006300_pt1 | contig 14342 bp, 9 predicted proteins | sample MpolsnodulesMG_FD_207736 | JGI IMG/M metagenome (GOLD analysis project Ga0315913, IMG submission 207736) | Medicago polymorpha root nodule microbial communities from Los Angeles, California, United States - small nodules | ecosystem: Host-associated > Plants > Roots > Nodule | place: USA... | reverse complement strand
TTTTTGCATAGTGGGTTGTGATTTTTTTCGTTATTAATTGTGGTACTAGTGATGAAATCTGTGATAAAATTATTTTGAATTTTTTTCATTTGACATTGTGATGTCACTGGAGAGGAAAATGAACAAATTTTACCTCTGATAATCAAGTTTAGTTTTAAAGTTAATTACTTGCATAATTGATCTCATTAGAGTGAAGTGTGAAATTTAAAGGGTCCCACGACCCATCTGCTTAGAATCTTGTCCAGAAAGACTGTTTGAAACTTGAGTGTGGATTTTGATACATATTCACTGGATCCTCTCCTTTTCTTGAATATTAAGTTATAAGATATGATTATGTGGGAAGGCACAACTTTGATCACGAAGGAAGGTCCAATCATGATTAAACTTGTATTATATCTTATTATTCAAAAACAAAATATCCAAATCAGCAAATCGATATGTTAAGGGCCCGTTTGGATTGACTTATTTTTGAGCTTATGCAAATAAATAAGCTTTTATCTACAATTTTCAGTAGTGAGAACTTATGAATTAACATAAAAGCCTGTTTATTTGCATAAGATGTTTTTCATAAGCTCAAAAATAAGTCAATCCAAACGGACCCTAAGTCCAACTTATTTCCTTGATTTTAGTATTTCATCCTGATCTTTATGCAAAAGCCTTTACAATACAATGTATCTAGACACTGACTATGTCAAACATTTGTCACGTTTATTAACTGACACAAAAAAGAGTAGGTATATGGATGATTAGTAAATTGAAAATGCCTTTAAAAAGGTGGGTGGATCTTTTAAAACTTCAAAAAATGGCGTGTAATTCAATCACATTATATAGCCATGCCAACAATATTTCAGTTTTTTTTTCTATAGAGAAAATAAGGCTAGGGAAGGATCCACCATTGGTTTCTAATCAAATTTATCATAAAGTTTGTTGCTTGCATAATTGACTGTCATTAGTGTGTAAGAAAGTGAAAGGGTCCCATTTGCCATCTGGTTATTGCTTGGAATATTGTTCAGGAAAACTGTTTGAAACTTGAGTGTGGACTTTGGCACATATTGACTTAGATGCTCTCCTTTTCTTGAATATTAAGACATGATTATGTAGAAAGGCACAATTTTGATCATGAAGAATCAACCATGATTAAACTGTGTCTTTCTCTACCTAACAGGGACATATTTATTATTAAAAGACAAAGAAGATCCAAATCAATATGCTAGATCCAACATATTTCCTTGATTATAGCGTTATAATAGTTCATCTTGATCTTTATGAAAACCTTTTACAAGTTCATTGTATCTAGACGCTGATTATGTCAAATAGGTCACATTTGTTAATTGACACAAACAAGTGAGTGTGATGAGATCACAATTCCACTAACAATCTATAATTCGTGTATTATGACATGCTTTCAACTATGCATAACTGCTGTAATGCTTGCCCTCATGAAGTACTTGCAAACATCTTGATTAGTTTATTACCATCATGCTCTTCTATTATAAGATTCTCTCTTATGTTTTGATTCTGCAGGAATCAATGAAATTCTTTTAGTTTGTTAATATCGGTACATAGATAAAACAAGTGGAACTGTTTCAATGTCAACTCTTAGCAACGCAACAAATATATTTTGGCAAGATTGTCAACTAGGAAAGCCTGAAAGGCAGAAGCTACTTAACCAAAAGGGCTGTGTTGTATGGATTACTGGACTCAGCGGATCAGGTTCGTATTGTTAAGCTTATTGACGTATTGCATACCTTTTTCAGCATTGACCCTTGATATGCTTTTATCTTTTGTCACGGGAAACATTATCATATTCTTGTTGTTTGTGATGTTTATGCTTTTTATTACGTTTTAGCTACTCCCCAATTTTAACAATCCCCTTGTCAAAAACAAAAAAAGCGATCTCCTCCAAGTTGACTTGATCAACAGGAACTTATTGTGTGTCATGCATGATAATTTTCTATGTGTTGTTAAGTCTATATTTCCTTTCATTCTTGACAAGAGTATGAAATGAAACAAACCAAAAAAGCTTTGCAACTGTTCCATTTAGAGATTAATAGTAACGTTTTATTCACTTTGTTCATTTGAATCAACTCTGTCACTCTTTGTAATATGTAACAAATTAGTCACTTCTTTATTAGTTCAACCAATAAGGCTGGTCCAACTCAACGGATAACATCGGTGGCAAATGGCAATTTATCCCTGTCATAAATGAAAGGAAATTGAAGTTACACATTATTTTACTATTTTCAACGTTATGCAGATTTTAGATAAAAGTTAGGATAAACTAGGTTTTTGATTCTAGTGCTTCTATATAGAAACTTGTAAAACTGAAACCTCAAGGCCGTTTACTTTGAGAAAATATTTTTGGTTTTCATTTCGAATTGCAAAACTTCCACTTTGTTTTGAATTTATGTCCTGTTTTCAAGTTTTGTATTAAGGGAAAAAAAAAAATGCTTTCTCAAAGTAAACAGGCCCTTAAATAAAACTGTTTACTTTTTATCTATTTTGATTTTTGCTATCGATCTCTGCACTGATTATAAAAAGTATGGAGAAACACAGAAGATTAAGGACAACCTTAGATACAAGTGTATCTCTCTATTTTGATTCTTGCATCATCCACTGCACTGATTGAAATGACTACAATGTAAAGCTGCTATGGTTCATTTGTTATTTGTGTTTGATTTGACTTGTCCTTAACTATTATCTAAAGAAAGGTGGCCAAAGATCCAAACTCTCTCCATGATTTTTCACTTATTCCATCCATTACCTTTCATGTCACAGTTATGACATACCGCATTCTAGTTCTTTTGCGAGTGAATTGTAAATTTTAGGAATTGAGGATACCAGAAACTGATGCATAATCTTTGAAATTCCTTTGAATGAGAGTATGTGTAACGTGGTTCCCACATGTTGTGTTGATTGTTTTCTCAAAATGTTCAGGGAAAAGCACATTGGCATGTTCACTAAGCAGCGAACTGCACTCAAGGGGAAAATTATCTTATATCCTTGATGGAGATAACCTTCGTCATGGACTAAACAAGGATCTTGGTTTTAAACCTGAAGACCGCACGGAAAATATTCGCAGAACTGGTAAGCTTTCTCCATAAACAAATTGTGTGTGAGAATAAATCAAAGGAAAAAACTTGATTATCAGTGTTAACTTGTTAATTATTTGGTTATGTTATCTGCCAAGTAGAGTGACAATAATAGTCTAGACTGGTATGCATGATGAATATTAAATTTCTTCTTGCCCCTTAGAACAGCCTATTAGTAACTGTACATGCATTTTTGCTGTTAAAAAATGTATAGTCGAATGATTGTATCAGATTCAAAAAGGATCGGAGGTCTTACATGATGTACTGTGTTATCAAAGCTTTTTTGGTGCATCGTTTTTCAGAAGTTGAAATGCGGAAATTAATATCTATTATTCCGTATATAACTCGAGTAGATGTTTTAGTGATATAGAAGATGTTCGCAGAAGGAATCACCGATGTAGATGCATTTTCTGAGTCAACAATACTTTGGTTGTTGCAGTTAATATGGCTAGCTGGTCTGTATTAAATTTTTTGATGCATATAAATTTTCCAAGGTTTTTACTGATAAAATATATATTTAATTCAGGTGAAGTAGCGAAACTCTTTGCCGATGCTGGTCTAATATGTGTTGCTAGTCTAATATCTCCTTATCGAAGAGATCGGGATACTTGCCGTGCCATGTTGCCTGATGCCAATTTTATTGAGGTAAGGTTACTTAAGGCATTTCTTGTCATTTGTGCAAGGTAGACTACATGATATCTGATACGAATAGTGATTACAGGTCTACATGAACATGCCTCTATCATTGTGTGAGGCACGGGATCCAAAAGGCCTCTATAAGCTTGCTCGTGCTGGAAAGATCAAAGGTTTGTTTTTTTAATGTGTTTTACTAGTGGAAGCTTCTCCCCACCCTTCTAATATAAGGAAACTGAAATTTTGAGATGTAGCGAGAAAGAAAGAAATAAGGAGCTTGCATTCATAAATCTTTAGTTAACTTGGCGTCAGTTCATAGCGATCCACATCAACTGAATGTCACAATTTACTACCAAATGGTTTATGCCATTTCTGCAACAAACTTCAAATCCTAATATATTGTTAACATGGTTCAGAGCCTATATTGCACCTTAGGTTGAATAGTGAAATATTCTTTCTTGCATTTCCTATTTGATAATGTTCCTTTAAATTCAAACACGGTAAAACATTGCTTAGAATAACTTATTTAATTCTCACTGCTGAAACTATTTTCATATTTTGAGTTCTACCATGTGCCGTTTTTGTACTAATTGTGAAATTGCATAGGTTTTACCGGCATTGATGATCCTTATGAACCACCCTTAAATTGTGAGGTATGTGTTCACGATGCTACTAAAATTCTTTACAAATACCTTTTTCTGTGTCTGATGTGTTATGTAGATGAATGTATTTTAACACATTCTCTGATTTCCAGATAGAAATAAAGGAGGACGACGGAGATTGTCCAACACCAAAAGTGATGGCAGGACAAGTTGTTACTTACTTGGAAGAGAAAGGCTTTCTTGAATGTTAGGGAAATATTCATATATCTAATGTTTGAACTTGTAATGCCTGCTAGTATTCTCTAATTATAACGTTTCTTCTAGACTTATAGTTGAAGTTGAAAACCTAGAAAGTGTGTTAGCAGGAGGCACTGGTGAGAGGATAAGGGGACTTGTAAAATTTATCAACTATATATAAATTTTAACTGCATACATCTATTCTTAAAGAAAAAAAAATCATTCAGTTGATTGATGAAGATTATGTTGATGTTTTTCAAGGTATGATGATATGATTGTCTTCTTTGCATGAAAATAAGGTAACAGTTTTGAAAGAAAATAAGGTCACCTTCCCATGGGCTACGGGGAATGCCTCTTCAAGAAATACCATTGCTTCTTCAAGTCCTGTAAGAAAAACAATTGTTAAGAAACCAGAGTCAATACTGTAATAGAGAGGCACATTAGTGGATATGCTTAATGGAATCACTTTGTGTGATTTGACAACAATGACCAGACTTAGATTATAAATCCATTAATACATGGATCTATATTCAGAAATGATTAGTTAAGATGAATCACCTTTAATACGTGGCAGAACATAAAAAACTTGACCACTACGGTCCAGCTCATACTTGATGGCTGATATTACTTTGTCCTAACTGAATGATGAAAGCTGAGTCTTGATAGGAACTCTTTCTGGAGGTGGAGTTGAAATTAAACTGAAATATAAATTAAGGATAGAAATTAAAATAGTATCTCGCCTAAGCTCAGCCGTTAGTTGCACTTAAACGAATGCATGACCAGCCTTACGCTTCATAAAAACACCAACCATGCAACTCGAATATTTTGATTTTTTTCAATACGAAAGTGCAATCCACAAATTTGTTTGATTTTTTATTTAATACTAGGGGAAGGATCATCATACAAGCAAACTTTCCTTCGTAATTTGTGGAAGGACTTTTACCTAGCATCACGAAATCCTGTCAATGCTAAATAAAGAGTCCGTGGTATAGGCGTCGCAGATAAAGTAAGTACGTCCACAGAAGTTTTAAATGAAGCAATCCTCTCCTTCTGTTTGACACCAAACCTCTGCAATGCAATAAATCATTGGATTGCTTGGTGAAGAGGGGGAGTTGCACTATAATCACAAGAAGGAAAACATTTATTGCAGATATTTAGTAAACCTGTTCCTCATCAACCACAAGCAGGCCAAGATTGTTATAAACAACACGGTTTCCTAAGAGCGAGTGAGTTCCAACAATAATATCTAAGTCACCATTCTTAATCATTTCCAAGTATACTTCCTTCTCTGATTTGGTCTGCAAGTAGGGTGGGATACATGAAATGACTGTAATAGATATAAAAGTGAAAATTACTCTTAAATATTCACCTAGAAGCATGTAGCTCATATTTCTTAAACCATAATTAATTAATTATGTTGCCAAAACTATGACTAAAATGGGGAAAATAATCAGTCATACCTGAAACCTGCTTAGCAGTCCAACTTTAATATCAGGATATACAGAAAATCGCTCTGAAATAACATCAAAATGTTGTTTTGCTAGAACTATTGTCGGTGCGAGAACCATTGCTTGCTTTTTAGCTGCGACAACACAGTGGATGGCACGCATCGCAACCTCAGTTTTACCAAAACCAACATCTCCACAAATTAACCTGTCCATTGGAGTTTCTCGCTCCGTCAAATCCTTCTCAACATCAATAAAAGCCTGCAAGAACATGCATTTGAAAGAGATATCAACATGTGAGCTTGGACATATTGGTGCTTAAAAGTAAAACTAGACCATACAAAAACATAAATTAATCAACCCCCTTCGACCAAAATACACAGCATTTACAATAACGCCACCTGTTTCTGATCCGGCGTAGGTTCATAAAGAAATTTGGCTGCGAATTCAGCCACGACAGGACTCATAGGATAGGGAGGCCTTCTTTGTTTAAGCCTATGCAGATAGAGCTCCATCAAGTCAACAACCATCTTCTGTATGGCAACCTTCCCTTTAATCTTTCTTTTCTCCCATGCACTTGTATCATTCAACTTGCTCAATGCCTTAGGCTTTTGGTTTTCATTTGGACTGTAAACGCGCACCCCAAAATCCACAAAACAATTAACAAAAGTCATTCATATTTCATTGAAGCAATTCAAACTCCTATTTCATCATCCTCTAAAGTTCAACAAATATAAAAGAAGGAAATAGTAAATTTTGTCCTTAAATGTGTACCGCACTGTCACTATAGCCCTCAAATGTATCAAAATTACAAACACATCCCCAAGTATCTTTATGAACTAAATTGACTCACGAATGACACAATTAACAAACAAAAGATACATTTGAAATCCAAATTATTAACATAAGACATATTTAGGTATGTTTTTGTAATCCTCATACATTCAAGGACTATTGTAACCGTGCTTCACACATTTAAGCATCAAAATAACTATATACTAAAAAAAAAAACTAATTTAAGGGTGTGCAAAAGAAAACTCACAGACTATATCTATAGAGCATTTTAGAAGCCTGTTTAACAGGAAGCTTAGCCATTCCATCAGCATACTCAATAAAAACATACTCAGTAGGTTCATTCGAATTCTTCGAAACATCGAATTTAATCCCAAAGAATCTCCCAATACCAACTTTCTTATGCACAACATAGTCCCCAGAACGAAGTGTATAAGGGTCTACCTTATAACTAAAGCTACCATCTTTACCCTCTCTATCACCCTTAAGCTTCTGCAACCCCCTCTGCTGTTGTTCCTTAACCATTTGTATATACTTATCAGCTTCCTCAGTGTTCATAACAGTCCTAGAAACCTCTCTTTTGCCATATTCGCGACGAATGCGTTCGTTGAGTGTTGAGATAGGGTCATTTTCAGGGTCAGTTTTGGAGGGTGAAGAAGGGGCATAGAGTCCTGTTGTGTGGACTGCATTGAGGGGGTAAAAGGGTGGTGTAAAAAGTAGTTTTTTGATAGTTTTGTGGTGAAAGGGGTGATGGAGGAAGAAGAGGTGACATGGTTTTGAGGGGGTGATGAGTTTGGTGAAGGGGGGTGTGGAAATGAGTTGTGGAGATGGGAGAAGAGAAGTCATTGAATTGAGGAGATGTGTTTTAAGGTGACATTGGAAAGTTTGAATCTTTGGAGCGGATAATACAGAGAGAGATGAAATTTAGGGGGTTTTGGAGAGGTTTGGACCAAGAAAGAAACTAGAAAATATCTTAAGAACAAAAAAATGGATAGGCCACGTCTTTCCTGCATAATCACAATGGATGGACGCAATAGGTAAAATTATTGCAATTTAGTCCTTAAATTTTATTAACTTATTATTTTCAACTTGCATTTCACTTTAATTATTTTATTTGTCTCGAGACAAAGTGATGAACATCATCTAAAACTTACGCACAAAACTGTGAAATCTAAAGTTTGAACACATGTGACGGTGTTTAACTTAATAATATCAGCATTGTTACTTGAGTTAGATCTTAAGAGTTATTTGTCTCGGGAGCACTGGTTAAGAAAGTAAAAAATAAAATTTATTTTTGAAAACAACAGACTTTCAACTTCTAAAAAATTAAACATACCACTTCTGAACAATTTCTAATGCAAAATTTCTATATTAATCTCATTAACTGGTGTATCAGGGTATTGGTTAGTATTTTCAATAACATGTTATATGATTTACTTGTATTAGCCATCTAAAAGTACACATGAAATTAAAAATATCGTTTGAAAGTACATTTCTCAAAACATGTATGATTTTTTAGAAATGTGGCATAAAGGGGAAAAAGTTCCTCAGTAACGTGATGATATCTACAAAGTGGTGCTGTACATGGAAATGATTGAGATCGTGAGTATTGAAATGTTTAGAAATGTTTAAGAGTTTGATTTTGATTTTGACAAGTAAATCTAAAATGTTTAATTATGCAATTGTATTCATGAAAGATGTTTTTGAAACTTAGAAATAACATACTTCAAGTATGTTAAAAGCGTCCTCAATTTAAATACCAAACTACCACATCATGCAAAATGTATGATGCCTGTTTCAGTCGTGAAAATGACCACCACCTTCTCCATAACAAGTATATAAATGTAGAGAGCATCAATATCTTTCATTCACAAACAACTAGCTTAGAGAAACTTGTGAAACTAACCAACAAAAGCAAGCTTAGTTTAACAATGAGTCTACAAAGCAAGCAAAAGATCCTAATTCTTGGAATCCTTATGGTGATTTCATTAGCAACTGCCAAAGACGTTGACCGAAAACCCAATCTGGTACAATGTCTTGGCAAATGTGGGGATGATGTTCTTTCTTGTATCACTGGCTGTTACAGTAGGAAAGTTGATAATTTCTTGGGCTGTGCCTTGAATTGTGAAGGAGCTGATGCACTGTGCATGACCAGTTGTGCAAGCACCCTTATGCCTCCATTTGCTCGTCCAGCTCCACTGCCATAATCTGCTCCCCTCTGCTTCTGTTATGATCTATTTATCTATACATCTTTCTAATATATTAAAGAATAATTTCAGTTAAAGTTGTTGAATCATATTCATAACACTAATTTAAGCATCTGGTGGCTTGCTTGGCCATTGTAATTTGCCTTTAGGCATTTAATAATTGTATTATGGCAATAAAAAATAGTTAATGTTGATATACTAGTACTCCTACCTTTTTATTTTATAAGAATATGAATGTGTGTGTAACCAGTGCCTTAATGACAGTGATAAAAATAAAAAAAATCAATATAATTGTTTAAAAACACAACATTTAATACATTCTTAACTTCAAATACTACACCTTTCAATAAAAAAATCCATTTATAATATTTTAACCATTTTCTTGATAATTATTTCTGTTTTCGCCATAATAAATAGTTATTATAATATTATTATATGCTTATTCAACAAAAATCACATTGTATTTACTTAATTCCTGTGATGATAGTATGGAATCAAACAGAGTCAAAGCTAAAATCAATAAACTGACCACATTACAAGAGGATACGGGTACCCAATATCTAAGTTAGGCAAATGATGACTAACAGGACAAAGAGAATAAAAACTCAGGGTACTATAGATTTGCAGTTTGCTATATGTGCCAGAGTTACACCCTACCCACAGTAACAACTCGTCTTGTACATCTGGCTATGACCCCAGAAACTAAATATGTTGTTTGGAATATTAGACTTGACAAAGAACATTCAATGTTCCACCGATTTCTGGGTTGGGCGACTTCTCTTTTCCTCAATGCCAGACTTGGAAAATCGCTTCCGCAGAACCTGCAAAACTTCTTCTACTTTGACATCTTTCAATGCCAACAGAACCATGGCATGATAGAGTACATCAGCCATCTCTGAAGCAGTGCGTGACTTGTCCTCATTATTCTCTAGTGTTTCACACAACTCATTTGCCTCTTCTCTGCAAGTAGAAAGATACAGTTACAATCTGAAGTCATAGTGAGACGTGTTAAATATAAATAATCCATCTGTTTTCTTCAATCATCTATATTATTAAAATAAAATTAATGTTTCACGGAAATGCTTTTACACAAAGGCAACTTTATAGCAACAAGGCTTTGCATTGACTGAAAACCATGAATATGATTTTTGGGGTGGAAAAAAGTGACTTCTTTTAATGAAACTCAGTAGAATAAAATTATACACCCAACCTGATTTTAGAGCACAACAACTTCTCATTAAGCAATAATCGCTTTGTCCATGAAGGCTTTCCATTTTCTTCTACTACCTCTGCTTTGCGCTGGGATATTGTTGACTCTAATGCATACAGAGAGGTTAATGCCAATTTGTTTCCTTCAACCTGTAGCAGATAACAAACCAATTTAAACGTTGCTGGCCTTTCTCTACAGGAAAACAGGACAATAAAATGCCTGTTTTAAATTATTGAAGCTAACCTCTTCCTCTTTCAACAAGTCAAAGACTGGTGTATAGTAGCATGTTTCTGCCCCTGTGTGGCAGGTAGGCCCATCAGGTTTCCCAAGGTATATTATCTAAGTTGTTATCAAGGAATAAGAAAAGGTGCTTAATATTCCATATGGTACAAAGAATAACAAAAAAACAGAAAATGTAAATAAAAAACCAATGCAGAAAAACGGCAAGAGCTTACAGAATCACGGTCACAATCAAGAAAGACATCATGGACATTGATGAAATTATTGGAGGTCTCTCCTTTGGTCCACAACGATGATCGTGACCGACTATAGAATGTGGCCTTGCGAGAAGATATGGTTGTAGCCACAGCTTCTCTATTTGCAAAGCCTTGCATCAGTATTGCCCCTGTGTCAACATTCTGAGCTATTGCCACAGCCAAACCTTTATCGTCCCATTTTACACCGTCCAACAATGTGTCTACCTGACAAAAGTTTAGCTTTTTAATGTGAAACAGAAAACAAGGATTTATATCATCAAAAAGACAACAAAAGAGAGAAGGAATGAAACAACAAATGCCATGGCATTTCATAAGCAATCAAAGAATAATGAACTTTCTTGCGAGTATTATTAACAGCATATTTACGGTCACTCTAAAAATGTAAAAGAATTTGAGAACTTAATGCCACAAAACTAAATGGTCACCCCATTTTAACCAAGAAATACAAATTGGACTTACATGAGGTTATTATCATAATTTCAATAGGAAACTTAACAACTAAAACAGCACCAAGGCTCTGAAGATACTAGAAGACAACAATGATAAAGTTGCTAGATAAAAATCGATTTGTTCGAGATAAAAAAGAATTATTAGTATGTACTTCTGATCTACCACATTATCAGTATCATGATGAATGGGGAAAAGCTACTAGTTGATTCTCAATCATGTGATCAATTCCATTTACAAATAAGCATGAATTATGTCATACATACTTGATACTTATGCAACCAATAATTTTTCAAAACCAGATCAAAGATGATGCTTATACCCGATACATCTACAGAGTCAAATTGACAATAAAACGGAATGCAGAATCAAATTGCATGTCCACTGCCACTACATAACTTACAATAGGAAATCCTAGACCTAATGCATCTGGAAGAAATAGTAAAAAAGTGGTAATTCCTATACGTTAGCATGCTTTAGTGTTTAAATGACCTTGTATATTTATAAAATAACAATATCTCTCAGATAGGAACGTCTATATAGGCAGGATAGTGGAGGTCACATGTTAGCAGTCTATACAATTATATTCATGAACCAGGTTCCTGATTTATTTATTTTTTAAACAAAAACATTACACATAAAACCATACTATCTATTTCAAGGAAGCAGAGACAAATTCCAACAAGAAAACTGTCATTTAACATCAAGCCCAAACGTCACCGTAAGGACCAAGGAGTTTTCACTGTGATTGGACAATAAAAAAAGATGGTCCCTATGTTTTGTTTAGTTTGATTTTTTGCTGATAAGTATAAAGATATCAATTCATTTTCATTTTGTTGTGTGTGTTCAAAATTTTGTGAATGAAATTGTAAGAAAAGTAAAACCATATCAACTGAAAATGATGGCAAAAAACAAACCACACGTCCCCTTATTTTCTCAAGGGCTCTCATTGGCCGTTGTCTGAATAATGTGCAAATCAAAGCAACCAATTGTCCAAATATAAGAAAGAAACTAGTAAGATAGTTGACATGGAAATACCTTAGGGTCAGATGTGTGCATAGAAGCAAAAGCTAAGTGGTTGGTCCTGTAACCACGTCTGGGATAGCCATGGCTGGAAAACGAGAGATTGCATTTCTGGAAACCTCTGGCGGATTGAAGCATGTGAACGTTGGAAATAGCCATTGAATTGAAACGCCTCTTAGACCCACTTGACTTTGCAACTGTAAAGAAACAATGTTTTGTTAAGAGCCTCAATATGAGCTGACCCACCCTTCTTGACCGTAGCCCGTATGGTAAAAAAGTTCACAGGTATAAAAGGTCAATAAACAGTGAATTCTAGACAACTCTTTCAATTCAATAATGTAGAGGGGCATTTGTCTTGATCTTTTCATCAAACCAAGAAGAATGCTCTATAAACCAATGTTGTTAAATAGTGGCGCTATAGCACTATTGTTCAAGCGATGCCCTATTTAGTACAAAACATTGTGAAGTACGGGCTATAGCGGCGCTATAGCGTGGCGGAATTTGAGCAAACCGCTATTTTCTGCGATTCGCAATTACAACATTGATATAAACTAAAAAAGCATGTCAACTGTTCATTTTTTATTCCTGACAATAGTTGTACTCAACAAGATGCATAAACTTAACCCTCAAAAAAATAAAAAGGATACATAAATTTTGAACAAAGATGATTAATAAATATAAAATAAGATAATAATGTTCTCTAAAACACAAAACCAAGAAGAATCCAGCTTAATGACATTAGCATTTCAAAATTCTGATTCCAACGTACTAAAAAAATCCAATTGTATCCGTTGAGTAATTTCATCAAACATGTGGCATGCAAGTCATAAGTGTGTTCAAAACGCAAATTTGAAAACAAAAGGAAGTGATGCAATTAGTTAGTAAATGAATAGCAATGAATGGGATTTATACCTGAATGAATAGCAGCAATGAAAGGATTGGTGTGGTGTGGAGTGGAGTGGGTTATAAGGGATTGAAGATGTGAAATGGGGTTGTGAGGGGAGAGGAAGGAGAGTTCACCAAGTGAAGATGGAGAAAGATAGGTGAAAAAGTTGGGTTCTAAAGGCTTTTGTTAAATTGGAATAATAACTATCAAATTAATTGGTATGGATTTTTTTTATGACACTTTGAGTGGGATTGACTATAATGGTCCTAAAACTATCTTTCAAACGATTTAATATTAGTGTATTTCTATAATTGATAAATTTAAAGGGTTAAATATATTTTTCATCTCTAAAATTTAAAGAATTTTGATTTTTGGAAACCGTAGGTTTTGGTGGTCTCTTGAAAGATGTTGATTGGATTCATGGTTACTCAAATTCTTGTCAGAGAATGTCAAATGTGTTTATTAAACTCTTAGCAATTTGGAGAGGCCTTCATTCGGCATGGGACCTTGGTCATAGGTTTGTTATTTTGGTATTTGACTCCAAGACGGTTCTGGATTTGATTATAGGAGGTCATAACATTTATTTTCATCTTCATGCGACTATTATTTCTCTCGCTAAGAAGTTATCCTCTCTTTCATGGATGGTTAAGTTTACCGACACATTGAGGGAAGGCAATAAATGTGTTTGTTGGCTAGCTAAGTTTTAGACAACGAATGTCGACACTTTGAAGAAGTGGAGTTCTCCTCCTCAGCAATTAGGTCTCACTTTATTGGCTGACTATTCAAGAGTTTTTAGCTAACGAGTTGATTAATTTACTTGTCAATTGTCCTTTTCTTTTCCTTTAATCAAAAACAAAAACCTCTTAAGAATAAAATAAGATGTTTTCATTCTTCCCAAATTTCCATTTTTGCTTTTTTTTTCCATTATTGAACATAATTTTGACATATCTTTAACATTCTTAAACTTAATATAGACATGTAATATACACATGTAACTTGAACACATTTTGAACATAAAGGAGATATAATATTGACTATGATGTGATCGTAAATTGTTTATTAAGGGTAGAATTGTATATTGGAAAAAAAATGGTTGAATGATTAAGTGAACTTCCTACTTTGTTTTATTAAATTTGTTATAATTTATTTAATTGTGTGAGCTCTAGCCACTAAGCTACTAGAAAAAAAAAATTGTTATAATTTGACAGGATCCACATGCGTTTTTTATTTTGGATTACATCAGGGCCGAAGACAAAAAAAAAACACAAAAT
>Ga0315913_1006299_pt1 | contig 14342 bp, 8 predicted proteins | sample MpolsnodulesMG_FD_207736 | JGI IMG/M metagenome (GOLD analysis project Ga0315913, IMG submission 207736) | Medicago polymorpha root nodule microbial communities from Los Angeles, California, United States - small nodules | ecosystem: Host-associated > Plants > Roots > Nodule | place: USA... | reverse complement strand
TTCAAAAGAGAAATATATAAGTATGACTTATATATAAGGGGTACGTTTAGTAAACAACGCTAATTAGTTAGCACAACTACTAAACTCGTTATTGGGCTTACTGAAGCCCAATAGTGACTTCTGACTTGCAGAGCACACTGGAGTTCTATAAATAGAACCCTAGTGCTGAAGTTTTGGGTTGGACGTTTTGAAGAAACCCTAGCTCTCTGACACTTCTGATTCTTTGGCTAGCACCGAGTTTTGGAGGAGCACCGTTCGTGTGGACTTGCTAGAAGCTCTGCTGCTTGCTGCTTGCTTTGCTATGATCGAGATTCCAGTTTCCAACTTTCAGATTCCACACTTCGAGGTAACAATCGAATCACTGATTCATGTGTTAATTCGTAATGATCCAAGGAAAGAAAATCGAATTTTTATCCGCTGCTTTATTCTGAAAACGATTCGATTTTCCTTCACCAATGCCTTCAAATCCATTTGAAATAGTCGTTGTTTTATTCTCCCAATCTTCTGCAATGATAGGCGTGATTCAATCATCATTTGAACAACATTTGAAGTTCTTCAGTCTTCCAACTTCTGATGATCTTCAGAACCTCTGATGATGTCAGCTTCTGGTGAACTGCTTCTGAAGAGGTGCTTCTGATGACGTCAGCTTCTTCAGAACCGCTTCTCTTCAGAACCTCTTTCTTCAAATGCTTTAAGATTCCTTCTTGTTGATTCCATTGCTCTCATTTGTTCTTCTAGAACCTATGTTTAAAGAGACACTAAATTTTTGTCTATGGTCCTGCATACTTGAACAAATATTAGCATATCCAATTGACACTTTTAATACTTTGTTATCATCTAAACTCAAAGGGTAATGTTAAACACATTTTGTTCCAACACCAAGACATCTTATATGGAAGAAAACACCAAAAAAGACGAAGAAACAAGTAATTTCGCACCGGTTGCAACACCCATGCGCCCGGGGCATGTGCCATGCACCCAGGGCATTAAAAAAATGGCCTATGCGCCCGGGGCATGCCGGGAGCGGGTCAGAAACCACATTTCCACCTTTCTAGTGGAAAAATCCTAATTTTTATCTCAACTTCAGGTGAAAACTCTCCCTATAAATACCACTCCGCTCATTCATAATTTTCCATTCACAACAAAGCGGTTCAAGTGGAAGACAAGTACATAAGCATTAAGGGAGGAGTCTCTCTCCTCGCTCCACGTCTCTAGGGTATATTTTATTTCTTTTGTAATTTGTATTTAGTTAATATGAGTAACTAAACCTTTTTAGCCTAGGGTTCTAAGATTAACCTCTATTTTGTTTGTTGGATTATTTAATTTAAGTTCTTTATTCAGTTATTTTTCGAACCTATTTAATTTTACTATTGTGTAAGATTTGTCTCCTCTGAAGCAAACCACCATGAGATAAGAGTACTTAGGAAGGTGACAAACCTAATATTGGTGAAAACCTACCTGAATCAGGAATTAACTTAGATAACGATTAAAAATAATTAGGGAAACACAATGACTTCATGACTTAAATCAGTATAGTAACTTTATTCTTCTTACATCCTTGCTAAGGTAGACGAGAGAGGGATGCCTGTTTGTAGAACTACCGAAAGGGAGAATATGTTGATGCCATTCTAAGAACAAATAAACGAGGGTACCTTTAGGACACCGAGAATTTAGGAACCCTAATGTCTGTTGTTGATTCAAATACCTCTGAGAAAGTAAGAACCTAACCAAACCTTTACGCACGTAAGTGTATCTTGCTATATGATTGACGAACCTAAACACTTAACCATATAGAAACTCTGGTGTAAGGTTGCAACTGACAGCTAAAGGTCGATTAACCCATACCTCTGAGAGAGTAAAACCCACACGTACAAACCCGTTTGATCCGTAGGTGCAACTTGACAGCTGGTAGGTAGTAAAACCGCACAAACTCATCACTTAGTTTGAAAACACTAAAAACTGAATAATGTTTAACCATTAATTAATTCCAACAAACAAATGGAAGGGATTCGAAAAATTGTAACAGCTGCTAACATTCTGTAATAAACAACCAGGTTAACTCCTAAACCTGGCATAAAGATATTCCCTTGAAGGTGTCTTTGTTTGCGTGGCGACTTTTTCGAAATAGGTTACACACTAAGGATAATCTATGTAGACATGGCATTATCCCTTCAAATTCTCAGCTTTGTGTGAGTTGTTGTAGGTCTCTTGAATCAACAAATCACTTATTTTTTAATTGTAATATTTTTTTTAGTTCACTTTGGCATCTTTTTCGCAATTGACTTGTTCAGGTGGTTGATAGGATTAATTCTCTAGCTTTTAGGTTGTTGAAGGCGAAATTTGCTACTCTTTCCTTCAATTACCATGGTTGGTGGCTTAGTTCGTTCATCATGCTCGGCATAGGCTGAAAGTTATTTCTTTCCTAGTTTTTCCTTGTGCAGTTTTCTTTTTGTAAATTCTGTTTTGACTTTGTTGTCTTTTCCTTAGTACTCCTTGTGCTAAGAAAGACACTTTGATTGACTAATATATTCCATTTCAGCTTCTTCAAAAAAAAAAAATTTCATTTTTTTGGAACAAAAGAAAAATATTTAATTTTTGTATGTTAAAATTTTTTTTACAATTTTTTGTTACTAAAAAGACACTTAAACAATACGGGAAGAGTATATTAAGGAGTGAAGTGAGTATACATGAAACATGTTTCTCATGGATTTGTTTAAAAATTAAAACCCAGTGCTCACGCTAGGTGCTAAACAGTCGCACAGTTGTACTCACGTCACGCATGAAAAGTTTGTTTAAGAAAAGCCGAACAACTGCATTTGGTATAAGTAGTTACACTTTAGCTAAATTTTGGGTGAAAAACACTTTAGCTAACTAGTGGAAGTTATTAAAATCGATGTGTATATATACATATATATGCAAGAAAATAGAATTTCACATATCGTTACAAAAATAATATAATATGACCGTTAATTATAAATTTACATCATATAGAACACTCATGTACGTTTTTACGAAAACATATAATCATTTGATATGTTATTGAGATACAACAATATTAACAATATTCTATTAAAGTGTATAAATCGTTAATCTTGATCTATCTCAATAACATATCAAATGATTTTAGATTTTTTTATAAAATTTCATGATAATATATATTATATAAACTTACAATACAATGGTCGAATTTGAAAAATATATATCAAGAAAAACAATATTGAATGGTGTTATTACATTGATTTTTTTTTTGTTACAACCGTGTTAAATATTTTAACATATATTACATATGTTATGCCCATATTTAAAAAAAGGTCTTGTTAACTAGTGCTCCCGAGACACTAGTTAAGGAATTAAAAGTAGACAGAAAAGTTAAGTTCTGCATTGAAAAGAACACTTTTTTAACTTTTGAAAAGTAGAATACACAATTTCCAAAACAATATTTTATTTTATAATTCCTTAACCAATGTCCCGGAGACACTGGTTAACATTTCCTTTTAAAAAAAATATATAGTTATTTCACAAATACAATTCATTTGATACCGGCATAGACTTTGTTTACATGATCAATTTGGTAATATTCACATTTATGGTAAACCAATTTGGGTGGAATTTAATGAAGACCAAATTAACTTGTTTAATGTTCTTTCTAGAGAGTGAAATCGAGGAAGGAAGGGGAGTAGAGGAGAAGAGATTGATTCCAAGGGTGTTTTGGGTGACAAAGAAAGGGTGATTGAAGGTTTGGATTGTTAGTTGGATGGTTTAATAATGTTGGAAGGATGGAGAAGAGAAAAGATGATTTGAAGATGGTTAAACAACATCTTCCAATGGTTTTGTGTCTCAAGAGGCAAAATTAGAAATAATAGATGATTTTATTTGTGCCGCTATTTGGGGGTCAATGGGGTTTGTTTTCTCTTATAGGTCGTCTGTGAGGGGATCAAGAGGTATTTTGATTTTATGGGATGCTTTATAAGTGGGAGTGTGGGCTACTAAAAGCTCTGATAATGTTCTGATAATTCAAGTTCATTTTGTTAAATATGGTAGTGATTTCATTTTTGCAAATGTTTGTGCCCTGTGCAATTTGAATGGCAAACAAGACTTATGGTTATGTTTTGGAGTTGTGTTTAACAATAACAAGGAGGCAATTTGGTGTGTTTGTAGTGATTTTAACGTTATTCGCTCATCGGATGAGCACATGAGTTGGGTAATAGGCCCACGGCATGACGATTTTTCACATTTTAATCAACTAATTGAAAATAATATTTTACTTTATCTTCCGCATTATGGAAGGCGCTTTACCTGGTATTGAGGTGATGGTTTTCATATGAGTCGAATGGGTATATTTTTAGAATTTGAAGACTGGTGTTCTCAATGGCCAAGCAACATTCAGAGGGGTTTAATGTGTGATCTATTGATTGTTGGATTTAGACAAGTGTACCAATTCGTTTACCAAGTGATAATGTGGTAATTAGAGTATCGTATCCACATGGATTGTCGTTTCAACCAAACAATTTGTGTTACTTATTTAGAAACAAATAAAAATAAAAGAGATAAGGGTTTAGAGTTTTGCAAAGTTGATATGTTAGTAACATAACAAAGTTTACCTGTTTTGATTGCAAAATGTTAGCGGCGGTTAGGATTCTTCGAATCCCCTATATTTAATTGTTCGAATTACGTAACAGTCAAGTCTTATTCATGTTATTAATCGTTATCTGTCTAAGTTGGATTTTACTACCTATCAGTTGTCCAGTTGCACCTGCTGATCACACGGGGATGACAAATGTGGGGCCTTACTCTCTCAGAGATATGGGCTCATTCTCCTCCAGTTGCCGAGTTGCACATACTGATCACACAGACGTACGTGTGCGGTCTTATTGCCACAGAGGTAATTGAAACATAAACTTAAATTAGCTTTCCTAAATTATGTTTTTAAAGGTCTGCTCATCTATGAATCTTAGAAGTAGCACACTCTCCCTCGGTAATTCTACAAACGGGCAGTCCTATCAACGTCTATCTTACCAAGGTGAAAGAAGAGTAGAGTTACTGGGCTGGTTTAAGTCGTGAAGTTGTCTATTTTCTTAATTACTAACTAGTTACTTCCTGATTCTGGCAAATATTCGTCAATATTATGTATGTCACCCCCCTAAGTACCTTTCTCACGGGGTTCACTCTCTTACGACTTGTTTCCCTACTTACTAATTAATAACTTCATGATTAGACATATTTACATCAATATTAGTTAATGTCACCTCCCTAAGTGCCTAAGTCAGTGTTATGCTTCAGAGACAAATCTTACGCACGACAGTAAAACTAATTGAAAATAGATGAGGAAAAATGCTATGAATAGGTTTTAACTCATGCTATGAATAACGTAAGATGACATGTTATCATCTATTTGATCATTTCCCAATTGTGTTAAAATAGATGAGGAAAAATGGGTCCCTCACCCATAGGTATGTTGAAATGTTTGGTGGATATTTCGGGTTATCATCAATTTGTTAGGGATCAGTTGCAATCGTTTTAGTTGGTTGGTTAGGGAGGTTATATGTTAAAGGAAAAACTTAAATTGGTTAAAGGAAGTCGTATACTTGGCATCAGAACCATACTCAAAGTTTAGAAGGTCGAATCAGTGAGTTAAAGGATCATATTTCTTCTCTTGATGCTAAAGAGGAGGAGTCCGATTTAGAGGTGGAGGGATTACATTCTTTATCATCCAATTTGTTTTCCTTGTCAAAGATCAACCCTATCATGCAATGGTAGAAGTCAAGAATGCATTGGTTGAAAGAGGGAGACACTAATTATAAATTCTTTATCATCCAATTTATTTACCTTGATAAAGATCAACCCTATTATGCAATGCCTTATCGTGTCTAAGCCTAAAAATCTGAAATTTTTCTAGCTCCAAAGGTTGTTCTGTCTCAAATTATGGAAATACCGAATGAAGGTGTATAGTACTAGGGTATGACATGGTAGGCTCGTGCCACTCTCTCCTACAACATTTTCCTCGATGAAATTTTTGTGGAATTCAATCACAAAAAGGATATCCTCTCCTCCAATCTTAAGGATGAATTCAAAATTCTTCACAATCTCTGCCAACAACATTGTCTTCTCCCTCGAAGAGGAAGTAAACATAAGGTCATTGACACCAATGCATTATCCTTTATCCCATGTCTCATGGTCTCAAGATAAATCTTCCATTTCTGATCATTCAACACATGATCACAGCTGCAGAAGTGAACACAAAATGGGGCCTTTGTTCCTTATGTGATAGTTCTTACAATGATTTTAAAAAAAGAAATCTCACTCCTCTCCAAGATGAAGCTTCTAAAACTGAACACTCAATTTTCTCTTGCAAAAACGATAGCCACATGAAGAAAAACAACAATGTTAGAGTCTCCAAACTTAGATTGAAAAACTTTCCTCTGTTGTTGAAGACAACAATCTCAAGAGAAAAAGATAGGAGGAAGAAGAACAAAATCCTCTGAATTAATTTCTCAATGTTATCATAATTTAAAACACTCAAGAAATTCCAAACCTTGTCCCTTAATCTACCCAAACCAAACAGTACTCCAATATGTGATTCATCAACTTCCAACCATTCATCTGCACAACCTTTAGTTGCCAATGTTTGTTTCCAGCTCTTGTGTGAATTAGATTTAGCTCAATGGATGCATTCTTGCTTTTAATGTTTATGCATTTTGAGTGTATTGTTATGATGTTGTGTCGTGTTATGTTGTTGTGTCTTTTTCCTTTTATGCTTTTTAAGTGTTTTTTATTGCATTCTTTTGTTTTTTTTGTTGAATCATCTTAATATGCACTGAACTATCATAATGTAGTATGCACTTTAATGAATGAAATCCTTTGGTTCAAACAAAAATATTAATTTTTTCTATTTACTGAATGAATGTATAAAGTTTGATAATGAATTATAAAATTGAGGGGAGATCTTTGATAAAATACTAATCATAAACATTAATCTGAATTATGCTTTTTTTTTTGTGTTTTGTGCTCAACTTATAATTTTGATAATGAATGATAAAATTAAATGGGATCTTCTTGATAGATTTGAATAACATCGGAATCCTCAAAATAATAATTTAATAGGTCACGCTAACCGGTGTCTCTGGGCACTAGTTAAGCATACAAAAAAAGGAAATTATTACCATAAAAAGAAATTGTTTTGACTTTTTATAAATTAATTACACAATTTCAATGCATTAACTACTATATAATTTCTTTTTTATTATGCTTAATCTGTGTCTAGGGGTCACCGGTTAGCATTTCCCTACTTTAATTCAAATAGTTTGTCATCATAAAAAAGGGGAGATTGTTGAGATAAAATTCAAAATTCTTATCAAATATTTTAAAGATGATAAACATATTTAAATTATATTTTTATTGATTTTGATCATTGATATTTTACTTGTGTTTGAGTATTTTAATTATTCACAGGTTAAATTAAGAAAGTATTAGTTTATTATCATAATTCATTAATACAAAGCAAGAAATAAATCTCAAGGCCAATAATACATTCTCATATTTAAGAACTCAATGCAAGGCCTTCACGTATGCATCAAAGTATATAACACCAAGTACAAAAAGAACACCTTAAATGAGAATCAAAGATTTCGAATGTTGCACTTACATGCACCAATAATTGTTTAACGAAGAACTTTCTACGATGGAAATATATATCCAAGATTTGATGAACAAGCATATGAACCAAACATAATTTATTAATGTAAGTGTTCCTTTGGACCAATAAGAATGCGACAACATGGGCGAAGATGATTCCTCAAAAAAAAAAACATGGGCGAAGATGTAAAAGTAGTACATGGTTTGGCTCAAGCTTTTGCATACAAATACACTTCTAGTACCACCACTACAAGACAAAGGTGCAATATAAAGGCTTTTTTTTTGTGTGTGCAAGATTCAACATAATCATTCAGGCACTTGTGGTTTTTATGTAACAATATAAATGCTTCAGCTTTGAGAAGAGATCGTTCTCTAGTACATGAGAACAACTTCATTCAAAACCAAGCTTCGCACGTAAAAGAACAAGCTGCAAAGAAAGATATATTTTTTAATTTTCATTATGAAGTATTCTCTCCTCTATAAATATTAAATAGCAAGTTTTTTTTTTATAATCAAAGAGATAGGGGAGACATCAAGAGAAACATCCCAATTAGGTTGTCACCTAGTTGAAACCTCCATCTTATACCACCTACTCAATATATTTATTTAAAAAAGGGGAAAATAGAAGAAACCCTCAAAAGACAGACAAAATAGAAACATGGAATCAAAAAGCCTAAGGGAACCTATAATTAGGTGAACCATTACGGTCTCAGTAGAATTTCTTCAACAAAAACTGAGGAATAGAATATAACGAAATGGTGTCGGTAATAGAATGTCCATAATTTTCTAATTTATCCACGCAACAGTTTCCTTCACGGAAAATATGAGAGAAAATGGAATTAAGTCTCAAAAGTAAACAATTATGTCAACAGTTCCTCAAACGATACGCAATAATGTCAGGATTCTTAAACGCAAAAGAACAGAGGTAGAGTTGCTCTCTAGCCAAAGGTGACCACAAGCATGAGTAACAGCAAACTTCATCGCAAGAATTAAACCTGACAATTCTGCTTCAAAATTTGACACATCACTTGGGCTACTAGCAAAACAGCCCATGAAGTATCTCTAAAACTCACGGAAAATGCCACCACAAGAAGCCCTACCACCACTCAGCGAGCCATCTGTATTGACCTTAACCCATCTACAAGTCAGTGATTTTCAAAAAACCGAAATTATATCCTTGTAACTCCTATAAGAAGGAGCAACGATGAAACTATCCAACAAAGAATTATCAACGTGGCAAGGCAAATAGCCCCCCTTTGAAATATTACCACTCAACACAACCGATGAAACAATTTTAGCCTTTGTCGCATGGAGCGACACTTTGTCAAAACTAAAGCAAAAAGTATATCTAGCCATCAAAATAGCATGAATTCTATGAACAATGGAAGCTCCACAAATTTCATACACCTAGGAACTACAACAAACAAAAATATAATCCAGAATAGCTGCTATGGATGATAAATTAATATCACAATTCAGCCTAACTCCCAACCATTGCCACAGATTCGGGGCAAAATCACAAGATAAAAAAAGATGGGTAGAAGTCTCATCTGAAGGATAGCACAAAACATAAATAGAATCTAGTGTACAAATCTGAGGCCTTAAATTCTCATCAGTCAGAAGCTTACGGTGCATAAGGCGCAAAAAAAAAGAGTGAGAAGGACGAATGCAAGAGTGCCAAATCATAAAGGCCTAGTCCAAGACAATAGGATTATGATGCAAATAATTAAAAGCATGTTTGGTTGTGAGCTTACCATTCGGATAGTATGGCCAAATGCGCTGATCAGGGAGGGGAGTCGCTGGAAGAATCTGGAATAAAGAATATGGAACTTTCTATTTCACGACAGATTCAACAATAAAGAATTTGGAATTTTCTATTTCCCTTGAGAAATAAAAATGGACAACGGGCTATTCAGATGAACACGAGTGGACGGTTGAATATTGTAAATAGAGACAAGAAAAGTATCGAGCTAATTATCATGCCACATATTAATGCGCTTGCCATTCTCAATCAACCAAATAGAGTTTTCAAGAATTGTCTCTATGTGCTCTTTCTCCCCAGGCCAAACATATGGTTTAAAATGCCGCCTAATCGGCCTATTAGCAGAGAAATTTTTTTTTTTAAGAAGCAATGAGCATTGAGTATCATCATTCAATAACTTCCAACTCAAATGAAAGATAAGTGAATAATTAATAGTACGGGTAGGTTTAAGATCTAACCCACATTTATCCCACAAGAGACGAACCGTCTTCCCTGCCACACTACACACCTTCCAAGAATTGATGTCACCACTCCACACAGAATTCTTGATCAATTGATCCAAAAAAATCAACAATTTAATAGGACAACGATAAGTATGAAAAGAATACACCAACTTGTTGTCAACATTAAATTTAATCAATTACACTCTGCCCATAATAGAAAGCAAGGCTCCTTTCCAAGTAGCAAGTTTTACCTTTATTTTGTCAACAATTGCTCAGAAATGAATACATTTAGGCTTCCCCTAGAAAATAGGAAAACCTAACTACTTAAAAGGTACAGCTCTAACCAAAAATCCACACATTTGGACAAGAAAGTTCTATGAGTGGTTGTCATGGCACCAATAAAAAATTTGTTCTTGTTATAGTAGACCAATTGACCTGAAGCATCTGAGTAGGAACGAAAGATGCGCAGCAAGCATCTAATATTTCTTTTCGACCTAGTACAAATAAAAAATATAAGAATATCATCAACATAAAGGATATGAGTCGATAGAGACATACCCCGACAATAAGACATTGGAACCAAATTACCATATGGGTGAGTTAGCTCAATAGACCTAATCATCACCTCCTCTACTAGACAAAACAAAAGAGGGGAGAGAGGATCCCCCTAACGCACCCCTCTAGAGCAGGGAAAGCCAAATAACCAATAAATTGTTTCTTTTCCAGCAAATTGATAGCCTCATAAGCAACAATTTCACAGTCAGAAATATGTTGATCTCTAACAAACCCTCTACGGTGTAAAGAAATAATGCGCATAGCAATAATAGCAAGCCTGACAGCTAAAACCTTTGTAATCATTTTAAATTGAAAATTAGCAAGAGCAATTGGCCGAAAACGCTCGTCAATCTTAAATTTTCTGCTTTCGTAACCAACAATGGAATGGATTGAGAAACCATAATATTCATAATACAAATGTTCTCAGCCCCAAAAATATTCGGAAAGTAAGAAAGCACATGCGGCTCAATTTCTCCAAGAGTATTAATTCGATATGCACCATTCAGTAACGACAAAATTCGCTTAGAAGAATACTTAATTTTGACGACCCTTTGAAAATAGGAAGTGTTATGGTCCCAACAAAATAAAGTTTTGATTCCTAGTCGTCTCCCTCCAATATTGATCTTGACAATTCATGGGTTTTTTCAGGATCAATTGTGCTTGCAGCTATTGCTTATATAGATCATCATTCAAACTTGTCGAGTCAATAACAAGCTAACTTAACCTGCCTTTGGACATCACCAAACACCTTATTCCACAATTTGAAATCAACTTTAACTCGTAATTTTATTTGTAAACGGTCCATACCACTACCAAGAACCTCCTTGCCCAAAGACTCAAAGTTTCCAAAACTAATCGATGACAATCATCATGAGTTGACCATGCCTTGAAAAATTTAAAAGAAGTCCGATGAATGGCTGAAGCAAAGCTCAAGAGTCACCAAAAGAGGGTGGTGATCCAAAAGATGACGAGTAAGGGCATTACAAGATGATTTTAGAACTGAGTAGTGCTAGCAACACTCTCTTTTCAACATTCTTTCCAACACACACTTTCTAATTGGCTTAAAACATGGTGGGTCACACACTTTAGAAATGGGTTCCACTTAACGTGATGGATCATACATTGATTTTATCCAATAAAAGAATGAGTGTTGAAAAGAAAGTCGAAAAGAGAGTGTCCCTATTATTCCTCTTTTAGAACTTTATTTAGTAATAGTTTCCATTAGTTTCAGCAAGCATATAAATTATAATTTTTTGAAGAACTAACATACAAGTTGAAATCATTTCAAAGCATACGAAAGCTCTCTTGTGCGCAAAAGGTCAAATACAAAAGCTAAAGCAAGCTTCTCTTTTTCTTTAAGCTTTCTAGCAAGATACAAATATCTTAAATTTATTAAAAAGAATTGTACAAATCTCTCATTGAAAGAGACAAATAATTTTTTAAAATTTGTTGATAGAATCAGTGGCGGATCTTGAATAAATTTGATGGGGTTTCCAAAAATATACTAAGCGGTTTCAAATTAAAGCAAAGAGTAGATAAGAGGTCAATCGGTTGATTTTTTTGGATTATAGTGTGAGGGAGCCGGTTCAAGTTCCCATAGGAACACTTTTTTGATTAAAATATTAAAATTACAGTGGAATTATTAAAAATAAGCGATTGTAGGACACAAACCCGCGCCATTTTACTAAAAGACAAGCCACTTTTCCACTGCGACCAAGTGAAACATGTTGTATTATTAGGCCCAATATGATATATAGTAAATTTGGGGGATGCCATGACACTTGTGGGTCTCTAAAGAGATCCGCCCTTGGATAGAATTGAGTGACCCATAGTGGTAAAAAGGACTGGTCGTAAAAGATCTAAGGTGGTCTAACAAAAGAAGAAGTTAAAGTTAAGTTATAACTTAATTAACTAGAGGAAAATCTCACGGTATTGCGGGGGATGAAGTAGTCCATATTAAGTGAACCAAGATATTTTTTATATATTTTTTAAAAAAACGTTGTGAAATAATAAATACATCCACTAATATTAAAATGATAACCATTGAATTAGGCATAGAAAAAAATATAAACAATAATTACGGTTTAAAAATTGTGATATTTTTTTATAAACAAAACCAATTTATTTTTAAAGAAAAAAATCTTATACTCTCTCCGTTTCTTTTTAAGTGTCTTTTTAGAAAATTAACACCAAATTAGCGATGTATATTTTTGCATATTTTCTTTCTATTATACCCTCATTTTAATCCATCAATAAATTCATATTTTTTTGTACACACTTTATCTTTCTAATAAATTTAATATGTTATCTTTCTCTCCTAACAAACAATTGTTAGTTATTGTCTTTTTCTCCAACAATTTTTTTTTTTTGCACACTCTCTGTATATCTTGTCCTCCACTTTTTGAACTATTTCTCCCTCTTCACCTCTTATTAGAAGTTTCAATGAGACTTCCACTATTTCTCCAATCTGTTATTTTACTTTGCATTTAAAATTTTTAACAATTGCTACTCATCTTATTTATAGAATTTTAATTTTTCTTGAAACCATTGTTTGTAACAAAATTTTGTTTAAATTTGAAGATAACAAGAAACAAACTTTGTTTAAAAAAACTTATCAGAATAATTAACAAACAGTATAATTGACAAATTGTATCTTTAAATTAGCAAGAGACAGTTAAATTGAAATAAAAAATTTATCTTAAAAAGACACTTAAAAAAAACAGAGGGAATATATATAGTGACTGGGGTTTAATTGTTCATCTTAAAAAAAATTAATTTCTAATTGTTGGTCTACGTACTTAAACAAACGGTTGATCTTCGTAATCCTTACTTAATAGCTGGGCCATGCATGAAACTTATGCATATCAGGCTCAGTGTAGGTGTCTATTATTGTTAGAATTGAGACAGCAAAGATTATCAAATTGGAGCATTATTTCATCGTGTTTCATGTCAAATAAATAAATTTATTAAATGTTTAAAGGATTTTTTAATATCAGCGTAGGTATCTCTCATTGTCAGAACTGGAAGGTAAAGATTATCAAATGGGAGCATTATTTCATCGTGTTTCATGTCAAACAATTATAAATTATAAATTACTTTGATAACTGTAAAATAAATAAATTTTATGTTTAAATGATTTTTTAACATGTCCGATCCATGTAAAAAATAAACAACTAATTGTTACTCCTTCCGTTTTTTAGTGTCGTTTTAAAATATTAACACTAAAATAGTGGAATGTACTTTTGCAAATTTTCTTCTTATTATACCCCAATTTTAATCCATCAATATATTCGTATTTTTTTTCATATATTTTCTCTTTTCAATAAATTTAATATGTTATCTTTCTCTCGTAACAAATATTTGTCAATTACTAACTTTTTCCCCCAAAAAATTCCTATTTTTTCGCGCACACTCTCTCTCATAACAAACAATTGTCAATTTTTTAAATATTGTTCACATCTCTTAAATAAATTTAAGTCAAAATCAAAGTTATTCAAACTGCACATCTATTCAACTATTTATCCTTCTTCACTTCCCATAAGTTGTTTTAATGAGTCTTCCACTCTTTCTTTCTTTTATATGTTTATGGAGTCTTTTATTTTATTTTTCTCTTGGATCAATTCTTTTACTTTGCACATGAAATTTTTAACAATTACTACTCATCTTATCTGTGAATATATGCCTTGACAGGAATACTTCGGTTTTGATGATGGACAAAAGAAGTCCTAGAAGAACAACTATGCAAAAAGCGAAAAAGAAATTCAAGCTTTCAAGTCTTGAGTCTTGAGTTTTTTTTTTATTTATATTAGGATTATTTGTAAGTAGTAGAAAAAGCTCTCATTAAAATAAGTCACACACTCACAATGGTTTTCATTTAAATGTGATTTTACATAAAAATATTTTTGCATGAAAAGCCATAATTAATTATGTAAATTGCATAATTAATTATT
>Ga0315913_1006298_pt1 | contig 14342 bp, 5 predicted proteins | sample MpolsnodulesMG_FD_207736 | JGI IMG/M metagenome (GOLD analysis project Ga0315913, IMG submission 207736) | Medicago polymorpha root nodule microbial communities from Los Angeles, California, United States - small nodules | ecosystem: Host-associated > Plants > Roots > Nodule | place: USA... | reverse complement strand
AAGATAAGTCTCTTTCTTGTGTGATTGAGCAACTTGTAATTTGAGATTACATTTTAGTGGAACTCTCCTTGGAAGTGCAAGGGGGACATGACTACTTTCGGTTTGTGGAAGGAACCTGTATAATTGCATGTGTTCTTTCTTCTTCTGTTCTTTACATTTATCCGCTGCAAAGACTCTGAACTCACTCAGACTCTGAACTACTTCAGACTCTGAACCTGAGAACAGTTCTATAGAACGTAAAAGAAGAAGTTTCCAAAAACACAATTCAACCCCCCCTTCTTGTGGTTTTTCTCACCTTCATTATGTTGTTTAATGATTTAAGCTTTTCAATCCAAGACTTTGTTCGAAACATTTGTTCTTTTTTTAGAGCATGTTATTATAGTCTGAATGTAGGCCTATATTACCATGTCATTATTGAGAAATTCTAATATGGTCACGTGACCAAATAAAAAGTGTTTGGTCACACACATAAAGAAATATTTTTTTAATAATAAGGAAGAAATTGATAAAAAAAAATAATGAGTAAATTACACTCCCCTCCCCTCAAAGATGCTTGAAATACACTCCCCTCCCCTCTTATGTTAAAATATACACTCTTCTCCCTTGAAAAGTAAAATTTATACCCCCTCCCATATAAGATGTTTGAATTACATCCTCCTCCCTTGATAAATAAATATGGATTACACTTTAATCTATTTTAACATAAATAAATATTTTTATAATATATATTAATTTTGAATCACCATTTAAAAAATATAAATTCGTTTCTTTATAATCTAAATGTCAATGACAATTAAATTTAAATCTTTTGTTATTAATTTTATAATTTAGAGTATAAAATTCACTTTTAAATAACCATACTTTTTAGTAATTTTTCACATATTTCAATTTTATTTTGGGTTGTTTCATATTTTATAATAGAATTTAAAATTTTATATTAATGAAATTGTGAATAAAAAATAGAGAAAGATATGTATTCAAAATTTGATTATGTTAAAATGAATCCGCAATGCTATTTTTCTTTGAAGTGTGTTAAATTATTTTTTTGCTAGATTATTAGAAATAAAAAAAAATTATTGAGGGACTAAAGCGTAGATTTTAACTTAAGAGGGGAGAAGAATGTAATTCAAGCTTCTCTCAAGGGAGGGGAGTGAAATATTTTCTAATATGTTTTGACTAAGAGGGGAGGGGAGTGTATATTTTAACATAAGAGGAGAGGGGAGTGTAATCCAAGCATCTTTGAGGGGAGGGGAGTGTAATTTACTCAAAAATAATTGAATATTTTAATAACCATCTTTTTATGTGTGTCCAATTACTTTTGATTTGGTCTTGTGACCATGGAAGAATTCTTCATCATTATTAGTGAAACGTATTATATTACTAAACATATAAGTGTTAGTGTATTTTTGGGTTCTTACTGATTTGATTGCAAAATGTACAATACGTCATCAAAATATAGCTGTTATAAGGTGTTTAGTGTTGTAAGCAGGCGCTGTAGTTTAGAGCATAATTGTTTAGTACCCAAATTATGGAGAGAAGAAGATAGTTGTGATCGATAAATAGAGGAAGGTCAACTTCTGTATAAGTCATGGAAAAATTGTAACTTTTGTTTATAGATATGCTTAAAAATCTCAAAGCTAAAACCACGTGATAAACATAGAGGAATTATTAAGACAAAAAAAAAAGAGGAATTATAAGTTTTTTTTTTGCTGGCTATACATCTGCCAGCAACTCATTAACTATAATTTAAGATACCGATCAATTTTGCATATAAGGAATTTATTACAATGACCGCCGGTGCTTTTCAAAAACCTCATTGGAAGTTACACAAGAAAGAGAATTTATGAACATTGTCCCACATAAACAAATGATAAATGTCATTAAATGCATTAAAGGATGTATTTGGGACGTATTTGGAAGGTTAGTAGTCCACATTTATGCTATTAAGTAGTATAAGTACATACATTTGGTTGTGTTAAGTTCTATTTAGCCTGATTGCAGACACACAATACGTGAATACAAATCATAAAATGACCATGCTCGACATTTATATGCATATGTTTCATCTGGTAAGACCCGTGTAGAGCACAGATCGATGGTCTAGTTTATATGTGAGCTACTTAGTTTCGCTTACACATTAGTCAATGTGGGCTTAATAAAGAACTCAGAACAAAGAAACCCGCACACTTACCCATTCCTTTGCTACCCTGGAAAATGAAGACTGTCGCATATTCCTTCCTATCCACAATTCAACACACACTTATTTGAAGTTAAATCTTTTTTCTTCAATTTCATATCTTTAAATTTTTTCTAGATTTCTTCAATATACCAAAGCTAGAACATTAAACTTGTCACTTAAGCTTTCCTTCCACAGAAAGAGACCAACATATACCTGTGTTTGCTTTACTTTTACCATACATTATAACCCCACATGAAACCTATGCTTCAAATATTGCTTATCGATGCTTTCCATTTTAAGTCACGTTAAAAAAAATTCATCCTTCTCAAATTGCAGAAACCTCCCTCTTGCTTAGCATCATATCTTTTATTTCTCTGGAATATTCTTTAACAATTTTGTTTTGGCTCCAACCGTACCAGAAACGATTGTTTCTTACCTACTTTAATAGTTACTATGGAGCCGGTGGCACAGCCGTAACCTGCAACTTTGGGACGGAGCAATAGAGACAGATAACACAGTCAGCCACAGAGTGAGTGTGCATTTACAGGAGTGACGCGCTGCAATTCAGTAGCATGTCAGGGCGCAGCCGGTTAATGAGCGCAGTTGCATCGGGAGATACGGTGGTTAAAGCTATCAGCAGGTAAACCTAAGTGCAACATCGATGCAGCTTTTTATGGCAATGATGTAGGCCTCGGTATGTGTCTTCGAGATGAAAACAGTATGTTTGTGTCAGCAAAAACAATCAAATTGGGTGTCCCAGAAGGTGAGGCTTATGGCTTATATCATGATATTCTGTGGATGAAGGACTTCAACATTAATGACATTATTTTTAAATTAGACTCCAAGATTGTGGTGAACCGTTTCAATAATCCATAAAAGGACTACTCTCAGCTAGGATATATTTTGCATAATTGTTTAAGGCTCAACGATGTTTTTGTCAAAACTCATTCGTAGTTTTTTCTAAGAGGCAAGCTGATACAGTGGCTTAGAATCACAGGTTGGCTAGTGTGGCTACATATACAAATTTTTGATACAATTCCAAGGCGTATTCATGATATTATTGTTAATGAAATGAGTTCTGTTTGCTTGCCTCAAACAAAAAAAAACACTAAACTAGGCAAAGCTTATGGAAATTGATTGTGTGGAGAGTACTAGAAGTAAACATGTATTCATTAGCGATGCTAAAAAAAAACCGCATTCGAAATTCCCTTTGCTGTCTCAATACTCTAAAGTTATCCACATTGAAGATGTTTCATTGTAATTAAACGTAGAGAAGTTTGTTTTGCTAAAAGTCTGCTTCATTGTTGGAATCCTTGGATCATTATTTTCTTCAAATATTCCATTGATCTTCTCCTGTGGTAATCATGTGCATAAAACTTTATGGGCAGGGCAAAGAAATAATATTTCCAAGTAAAAGTTAACTTGAGATGCAAGCTAGTGATTTAGTCTCCCCAAGTACAAGTTGAGGCTATCTACAGCATCACATCAGGTCCCCCCTTTACAACTTAGTGATTATAATGCTTTTTCTTTAGTTTTTATTTTCATGTTACTATTATAAATTGTTATTGGGATAAATATAACATATAAGATTTTGTATAACAACACAGGATGTTCACTAGCATGTGTTTGGAAAATTGCATTTTCAAATGAAGATATGCGAAAACATAGAAGCTAGCTATAAACTTTAGCTTATCAAAACTAATATGATTTGACATTAGGAAGCGAGAATATTTACTCAGATGTGAATCCAAACATACTATAAATCATAAACTTTCTCACTCATGACTATGAGCACTGAATGCATACAATTAATTGCAGACATTGCTGGCTTTTGTTTTTCTAACAGAAAATTTGTTTTGGAGGTAGCAATATTTTGTGGCATAGTGATTTCAAGTTTATGTTGAGCCGTGCACACAGATAAATCAATAGTACTCATTGGTAGGAAAATACCGTTTTTGTTGCATTGCGATGATTATAGGTCAAGGCCTGTCCATATTTTTCAATAATCTATGAGTCATAAAACAGGTTTTAGTAAATGATTTTTTTTGTCCAGATATGAGGATTTTGTCATAACTTTTAAACAATTTTCTCTCTCATACATTATATTTTTAATTTTTATTCTCTTTTTTTCTTTTTTTCTCGCTTTTTTGTTTTTGTCCTCAAACAACGTTGTTAGTGGATTTTGATTCTCTCAAGCTTTCTCAAGTGGAATCTCAACCATAAAGAAAAGTGGTTGTTGTATTTTTTTATGGTGGGGATTGAAAATGAAGAGAACTTGAGAATTTTCAAAGGATAGAATCCAAATCCGTCGTTAGGGCACTTGTTAGCAGACCCTTATTTAAATTACAATTTTTCATTTTCTAATTGATCTTTTTTGATAATATGTCATTGATAAAACCTTAAAATATCATTAGTTTAATAATTTTACTATTTGATATTTATTTTTTATTAATTTATTTATAACTTTAAATTAAAAATTAAAATTAAAATTGTTAAATCTTAAGGTTGAATAGATTTTTAGAGGAATGATATTTTAACACTTGTTTTTGAAGGGAATGTTGTTTTAACATTTTAACGTTAAAAAAAGAGAATCGATATTTGTACCATTATTCTCTCTATTGTTTTTTTGTCTTTTTATTGTTTTTGAATAATAAATAGATAGAAAAAGAAAGTTATCACAAAAGTTATTTTAAATGGTTGTTCAAATATCACTACCCTTAAAAAAAAGGAGTCAGTCACACAAAACATAAGAAAAACAAGCATTAAAATTGAAATAAATAAAAAGATGAATAATATTTGTAAAACTATTTTGTGACAATTTTTTGATAATTTTATCTTTGTTTTTATTCTCTCTATCTTTTTCTCCATAAAACAAAAAGTTGTTATCAAAGTTGGTCACAAATTATTGTAAAAATATCACCTAAAGTTTTAGAAGTAGCAAAATAAATTTGTCACAAATGACTGTGATATAATACCTCCAGTCCCATTTAAGAAAAATTTCAAAAAAATATTTAGTCCAATTTATAAGAAAAAGTTGTGACTTGTATATTTATTTCTTAAAAGACTTCTTTAGCCATATTTTAATGTTTGTCTTTTTGTTATTATTGAGTATACTTAATACTTCATAAATTTTTATGAGGATATATTTGTATAAACATTAAAAAAAAAAAATTAATAATTGTCTTAGTTTTGGTTTATCTTCTTATATAAAGGACTAGAAAGAGTACACGACAACTCATCAAAAAATTCAGAAGCATCAAAATAAATAAATAAAAATTGATCTACTATTGCCGACATCAAAAGGGATGCTGGTGGCGAAAAGGTCCTAAATATCGACAACCACTTCAACACCAACAATCCTCTCAATGTTCAAGCTAATCTAGCACTACTGCTCTTATTGTAACCCTTTAATTTTATCATTTTATATGTGATCTGTTTAGTTTCGTTTACTGCATTAGTCGATGTGGGCTTATTCACAATTTTCCTATTCACTCCCACTTACAAACACTAATTCGGAATGTTTAATCTTTTCACTTCAATTTCATATGTTTATAATCTTTTTTGATTTCTTCAATATCTCGAAGTTAGAACATTAAACATATCGTTGATGCTTTCCTTCCACAGAAAGAGAGACCAATATATCCCCCACAATTTCTCTTCAGTTTATGCCATTTATTTTTATCAATTTTGGTAGTGTAAACGAAATTGTATTTTAGTGTAAAATTTGATAACTTTCTCATATCTCTTTCCTTTTATCAGCTACATGTCCAATTTTTATGCTTTCTTCACTTTAATGTGTATCACTATTATGGTTGGAATGAAGCATTTGAAATGGACAATGTAGTAAGTATCAACAAAAAGATAAAACAGATGAAATTCCTAACAATCAATGTTGATTCTGTTAATACTTTCTAAGGAAATACACATTTTCTTGCTCTGCATAGCAGATGATCTTTTACAGTACTGCTTATTTATCTGTGCCACTTGCTGATTTTGTGTGGTCAAAGTTAAAATTATATTTAGTCTTAACAACTCCCACATTTAAACGCTCCATGAAAACCAGACATCATTTGATTTTAAGTTAGCTTTATTGCTGCAAACTGATGTAAGAAAGGCGCTAGAGTACTTATGGTTTTGTCCACTTGCAAGTTGCGATCACAATTTAGAACCATGCTTATCACTTTAACTATGTATAGAAACAACTCACTGAATTTTGTTGAAGTTATTCGACATTCTTAGAGTTTTGCTCTCTTCGTTTTGTTTTTACTTTTATTTCAGAAAAATAATGTCATTTACAAGATTATATCATGACTAGATTTAGATGTATAACATAACATGGATAGTATATTCATAATCAGATTCTTGAGTAAATAATCAATATGAAGAAATTTATTATGCTATCATCCATGTTATTAATTCTTCAAAATTAAACTATTCTTCGCGTATTTTATATTACTGCCTTATGTTTGTGTCATCCTTATGGTTCCAGGCATTCTTTTTTCAACTCTACTAATTCATCTATATTTATTAATCAACATGAAATTTTGTGATTTCTTAATTGTTACCAGATGTTTGAACACAATTAACCGCAAGAAATATGGGGTTGACTTGGTTTGCTTCACATCTCATCTACTCTTCTAAGTTTCCAATGTTTCAATCAGATTAAACAAAGGAGCAGAAGGAACTAGGAAGTGCCAAAGTTCCAAAAGATGAACTGACATGTACTATTGTACATAGTTTGCTATGCTTGGATCAGTTTAATTTTTTTTGCTATAATCAAACTATTTAATGCTATGTCACAGGAAGAAATTATAACATCAGTTGATGTTACCTTGTAGCGTACAGACTCACATGGTGTGAAGGTTATATGTTGTGAAATTTACTTAAAATTGGTTTTTGGAACTGCCAAAAATTGGGGCTGAATTGGCGAAATCGGTGGCCGATTTTGAACCTTTTTCATACGTGAAAAATCGGTGGCCGGAGGCGTAAAATCGGAGCCCGATTTTGCCAGCAGAAAATAAAACAGAATCGTATCTTTGGACTCATTTGTTCCAATTTTTGAGGGATACTTTTACTATAAATATAGACCTTGTGTCAGAGTAAAACTTGAGAGGTAGAGAGTCTGAAAACAAGGGTTTAGAAATCAACAAAAAAACTAGGGATTGTATAGTGTTTGCTATTGGCAACAAACACTAAGGTTGAGATTGATTTACCTTGGGAAATACTATTAGGATTGAGTCTCTTAGTCACGAGAAGAGATTGAGACTTTGGGGTAGAATTAAGTTTGAAGACTTATTCTTGTAACCTTTTGATATCGCTTTGTAAAGTTACTCATCATTATAAGTGGAACGGAGGGCTGCTCTCTCCCACAAGCTAGGTCAATTTTGGACCGAACTTGGTAAACAAATTTCGTGTGTTCTCTCTTTCTTTCTCTCGTTGTTTTCTATGTTTGCTTGTGTTTATAATTGTCCCCACATTGATATTGGTTGCTTGATTAGTTTGCTCCACACATCAAGTATTTTATTGGTGTGATTTTCAACGAATTCACAACATTATACTCCTATATACTTATGTCGCCAATCTAATATTTTGTAACCTAAGTTCTTCTATGATTGTTATGATTTGTAGTAGTAGATTGCAATTAGTGCATTGCCGTAGCTGTCTGGTGTTTTTTGCTGCAATGAGAGGATTGTCCCCCACCAAAAGATGGTTAGCAATGATTGTTACTAATGATGCTTGCAAGGGCAAATACCCAATCTATGCAAAGACATTAAACTTACTTTGAGCCTGAAGGGACTTTTAGGTTTGTAAATTGAAACAAAGTGAGAGAAATTGAGGAATTACTAAAATAAAGTGAAACTTTCAGCAATGTCAGCCAATATCTTTCTGTTGGCCAAGAAGTTTTAAAGAGGATAATATTATCCACGAGCGTTGCATGTAAACACCAAGCAAATGAATCTGTCAGAAAAAAGCAGAGCATTACTATTTGCGAGATGAAATTTGAATTTGAGGAATATAGGTCATACTGCGGATTTTTTTCTTTCTCTACCATTTGAGCTACATCCCCGTCATAATGCGGATGGTTTAGGAGATAGACATAGAAAAAACTTGTCCACTTATTGAGGTGGGTGTGTGTTTTGTAAGTAGTTTAATGGTTAGAAATTCACCATTTAAGATTAATAAACCAGAGTCTTGGATTCGGACCGCAATCTCTACATACTGCATTGTCACTCCGTTCTAAGCTATGCTCACAGAGACTATGTTTAATATAATGATTAATAAACTTAATTATATAGTTTATAGGGAAACAATATTTATCGGTATGTGTTGAATTTACATTTATTATAACAAAAGTTATTTAACTCTAGTAGCGACAAAACAAGAAGAGATAAAAGTTGTCATAACAACTTTTATGACAACTTTCATTTTCTTTCTTCTTATCAATTCAATACAATAGAGAGAGAAAAAAGAAGAGAGAGAATAATAATATAATGTGAGTATGAGAGAAAAAATTGTTAAAAAATTATCAATTGTACAAATATCATTTCTAAAAATAAAATAAAAAGTCAAAAGTGTGTGTGATGTCATTTAGCATAAGAAAAGTTACATTATGTACTAGTTTGTTACTGTTATTGTTTGTGAGTTGAAATTTAAATTTTTTAAGAGATAAATTATGATTTTTTTTCCCTTTAATAAACTCTTTAACATACGGTGAGCAAATTAAGTTTCAACTGCATTAAATATTTTAGATATTTTAGCCTTAACCAAACAATTGGTTCATGTGGCTAATGAGTTTTAAAAAAAAACGTATAGTTTGCATTTAATTTAACTACCGGATGGGAACGGTTGCAATTCATAATTTAACTATAAGAACAAACATTCAATTTAACTACAAAACTTTGTTGAAAAATTGAAATTAGATGAAAAATTAAACTAATACTGTAGAGCCGGTACCAACATTGATGGGACATGAAACGAAAGAAGTTTTCTACGACAATTCTCCAACGTCATACCCTCTCAATGTTGCAAACTCGTTAAAGAGTAGTTTGCTTGGGGATCATCACACAACCATGGACAGCCTTTGATTTATATGTGAGCTGCTTAGATTAATTTCCGCATTAGTTGATATGGGATTTGTAAGAACTCAGAACATAGACACCCGCTCACAACTACCCCTTCCTTTTGCTACCACAATCTTCCTATTCACTCATCCACACACACCTACTTCGAATGTTTAATCTTTTCACTTCAATTTCACATGTTTGAAAAAGTTTTCTTTTCACAGAGAGAGAGACCAATATTATACCATATTGCTTTCTATTTTTGAAGTCGCATTAAAAAACCTCATCCCTCTGAAGTATTCTCTATCAGAAGTCATTGAGACACTGAGTACCATACCATTCACCTTTAGAGACCTAAAAATTTTATAGTGAGGTCAAGAAGCATTTGTGTCCCTTAAAATTTTATGGTTTATTTATAACTAAATTAACCTCATTGATCCAACCAAACTTCATGTCCAAAGAGAATGGTCACTTGTATGGGACGTAGAAGCACCTCCCGTTATCAAAAACCTTGAACGGAGGCTGCTGCGAAACTGTGCACCAACCAGTGATCGTCTGCACGCAAAAGGAGTTCAGTGTCCTCTAAATGTGATCAACACGAAGAAGCCACCTGACACCAGTTCATGTCCTGTCCAGACATCCACACACACTTATTTGGAATGTTCAATCTTTTCTCTTCAATTTCACATGTTTAAAATCATTTTAGATTTCTTCAATATATTAAAGCTAGAACATTAAACTTGTCATTGAAGCTTTCCTTCCACAGAAAGAGACCAATATATACTTATGTGTTTGGTTTACTTTTACGATATATTATATCCCCACATGAAACCTATGCTTTAAATATTGCTTATCATTGCTTTCCATTTCAAGTCACATTAAAAAAAATCCATGTTTCTCAAATTCCAGAAACCTCCCTCTTCCTTAGCATCATATCTTTTATTTCTTGGAGTATTCCCTAAAAAATTTGTTTTCGCTCCAACCGTACCACAAACGATTGTTTCTTACCTACTTTAATAGTTATTATGGAGCCGGTGGCACAGCCGTAACCTCTCTTTCTCGGCATTGTCAATAATGTTCAATTCTTTTATAATACTACCTTACAATCCAAATATATCTAACATCATTTGACAAGTTTATCGGGTAAGTAGTTAAAATAGTTACATCAGTAGTTAAAACAGTTAAAATAGACTATTAAGACAATCTAAACATCAGAAGGTTGTTGTGTAATTATTTAAAGCTGCATCGATGTTGCACTCAAGTTTACCTGCTGGTGGCTTTAACCACCGTATCTCCCAGCGCAACTGCATCCATTAACCGGCTGCCTAACATGCTTCTGAATTGCAGCGCGCCACTCCTGTAAATACACACCCACATTGTGGCTGACTGTGTCGTCTGTCTCAATTACTCCGTCCCAATATAGGTCACATGATATCCATGCTTTATCATAAAGAAACTTATTTCATTACCTACAAATGCAGTGATCAAATGCAAACATCTATGATTAGTTTATCATTTAATATATTTTATATCTAAATTTACCTCATTGATCCAACCAAACTTCATGTCCAAGGAGAATAATGACCCCTTGTATGGAACTTAGAAGCACCTCCTATTATCAAAAACTTTGTATGGAGGCTGCTGCGAAACTGTGTCCTCTAAATTGCCTCTAATGCGATCGACACGAAGAGACCACCTGGCATCTGTTCTTTAAGGACTTCTAGTTTGCAGAGGATCTTTTATTGTGTACTGATTATTTATCTGTGGCACTTGTTGATTTTGTGTAGTAAAAAGTTAAAATTGTAATTAGTCTTAACAACTCCCAAATCTTAATGCTCGATGAAAACCAGACTTCATTAGATTTTAATTTAGCTTAAATCTGTAAACTGGTGTAAGAATGGCAGCTGGAGAACTTATGGTTTCATCCACTTGCGATCACAATTTAGAACCATGCTTATTGCTTTAATTATGTATAGAAACAACTCTAAATTTGTTGAACTGATTCAACATTCTTATAATTCTGCTCTCTTTGTTGAAGTTGTCTCATCCTACAACTGTCATTTACTCTTCTAAGAATGGTTGGGAGGGTATGTATGTCATGCCTGTTTCCATCTTCATTGATCTTTGTGTACTTGAGACATTTCAAAGGTCATCATGACAGGCATACGTTCAAATATGCCAACAGAAATATGGGTTGGGAGACTACAAACTGATGAAATTTACTTACCGTGTGAGTCACATATGATAAATAAGCATTTTAATGATAGTTTCAATACAAGGTGACAAATAATAAAAAAATACAGGGACAACATAGGATCGAGATGCCCTCGCTGATGAATGAGCTACCCGATTGGCTTGTTGTCTTACAGAACTTAACCAAAAGTTGATCTAATTTACAGCAATTCCTTACCTTATCAATCATACTTCCTGCTGCAGTGTTGTTGTAGACAGCTTCCTCAACCTGCAAACATTCCATTTCGATCTGAATATGACGATTGCTTCAGAATTGTAGCCACTGCAGTGCTTGCCATAGTCCGTAACCCAAAAATAAGTTGTAACCAAACCTGTCCTCTGTCAGAAAAAGAGCCACCTATGCTACGTTTTAGCATGCCTCCTCGTTGTTTTTGCCATCTGATATTGCCTCCTGATCTGAGGCTACACTTTGGTTTTCGTGAACTGCCCTTCAATCTTGTAATGTATCTACAGCTCTTCTTGCAACCTCAAAGCTACTTCTACTGCAATTCTCCCACATAATGCCATTCCTTTTCCACCAAATACTCCATATTGTCATTGCTATAACACAATTTGCTCGCTCGATAAATTTGACAGCATATGAATTATGGCCTCGCAGAAACCTTCAGCTTCATTCACTATAGACTAAATTAGCTCCCATATTCCTACTTCCATCCATACTTCCTTTGCTACATCACACCAAAGAAACACGTGCCACTCATTTTCCAATCCTCCTAGGCAGCAGGCACAATTTCCTCTGCACAACACATCTTTTTGTATCAATCTCGATCTTGTTCGCAGCATACTGCATAAAGCTGTCCAAAGGAACATCTAGACTTTATTCGATATCCTCAGCTTCCAGAGTTTATCCCACTCCCCTGGTTTGCACAGATGCAAGTTATCTATGCTTCTGTCCATGATGAAATAGTATGCTGACTTATAATTGCCATCTCGACTACATCCCTGCACCATTTCATCTTTGTCTTGCATATCTTCAGTATGACTGAGTACCATACCATTCACCTTTAGAGACCTAAAAATTTTATAGTGCGGTCAAGAAGCATTTGCGGCCCTTAACTTGACAAACTAAGCTAAGCAAACATCTATGAGTAGTTTATCATTTAATATATTTTATAACTAAATTAACCTCATTGCTCCAACCAAACTTCATGTCCAAGGAGAATGGCCCCTTGTATGGAACTTAGAAGCACCTCCTATTACCAACTAGAGAACGTATGCGTACAAAAGGAGTCCAGTGTCCTCTAAATTGCCTCAAATGCTATCAACACGACAAGACCACCTGGCATCCGTTCATGTACTATCCAGAATCCATACAAATTTTGCAGGAAAAATGGATTAAGGGAGTCTATTAAACCTGTCCAAAGTAACTGGTGCTCGTAGAGGGCTAAAGGTCATACTCATAAAAGAGCATATGAATACTCATGTGGTTACATATTGAATTAGATTGAAAAGTGTGTACATGATCGTCATCTTTATATATATTTAGCACTCTGAGATATAAACTTGTTACTTGATAGTGATTTAGTCTCTCTTAAATACAAGGAGGCTGTCTATAGCATCGGGTTCCCCCTTTACAACATAATGATTATTGTTACACTTTCTCTTTAGTTTTTATTTTCATGACACTATGATAAATTGTTAGGGAGCTTCCACGGTGCAGTCAGAAAACTGACTTTTTTGAAAAAGTTAATTTTGATTTTAATTTTTGATTCATTTTTAAATTGTTGATTAGTGATTAATGATCAATAGTAATTCATCTAGTAATGCTTGCAACATCTTGGACTTACAGGTACTATTTTATCGTTGACATCTTTAACATGCAAACAAATTTGATGATATTATGTGATAGTCTTAAGTGTTACACTTTGTGGGGTGTTACACTTAAAACAAGGTAGGATAAAATTAGATTAAGTGTAGTCTTGTTAATCTGATGAATTGATGATACTATGAGGATTAGACTTTTGATACCACTGTACAAACAGTGAGGTGTTACTCACTACACTTTTAATGTTACAGTGTTAACTTCATCAGAAAACTTCACCATAAAATTTTCCAAATTGTTATTGGGATAAATATGACATATAAGATTTTGTATAACTTCAGGATATTCACTAAATCGTCAACTTTTTCACTCATGAGTACTGAATGAATGCATACAATCAATTGTAGATATCGTTGACTTTTGTTTTTTCTAACAGAAGTAGCAATATTGTGGCATCGTTTTAGTGATTTCATTCCAATAGTTACTTAAGTTATATGAGCTGTGCATAGATAAATCAATCGTACTCATTATTTTGCTTTCATTCTTTTTGAACAAGTCAAGTGTTGTTTAGAACTATAAAAATTGAGAAATCATGAGTATAATTTTTTTTTTTTATTATTATTATTTTGGCAATGTTGCATCCTTAACTTAATTTCAAGTATTGATTTTTTATTTTATTTTTAAAGAAAGAAATATGCTTATAGCATTTCATTAATAATAAGAGATTCAATACAATTGGGTATGTTAAAATAAACAATAGGACTAGCTAGAAACGTGGCTTCTTCTACAAGCACATGAGCAACCGCATTTGCTTGTCGCCTAGCAAACTCCACCCTAGAGTTGGTAAAAGAAGAGCTGAAAAGAGATCGACTAGAAGAAATAATGCACCCAAATTCAGAAATGTCGTCTCGAGTAGAATGAAAAGCGTCACGAGTAATCTTGGAGTCGGTTTCAAAATCAACATTGTCAAATTGCATATCACTCAACTATTGCATAGCACTATGTAACCCCAATGCTTCACCAACATCAACCGAGTAAATACATGGAAAACTGACAACTTTTGCCAAGACAAACGTACCTTCAGAAT
>Ga0315913_1006297_pt1 | contig 14342 bp, 7 predicted proteins | sample MpolsnodulesMG_FD_207736 | JGI IMG/M metagenome (GOLD analysis project Ga0315913, IMG submission 207736) | Medicago polymorpha root nodule microbial communities from Los Angeles, California, United States - small nodules | ecosystem: Host-associated > Plants > Roots > Nodule | place: USA... | reverse complement strand
GCAATCAAATCTAATCTACTGCCTAGGGCAAACAAAATAATTTATACATCCTAAATATTTACTTTATTGTTGAGTTGAGATTAACACAGTCCTCGTGGATACGAACTTATTTTATTACTTCGATGCAATTTTAGTACACTTGCTAAAATTCTATCATTGAGGTTCAAGATATCTAGTGGAATGTCACTTGTTAAACCATATATATTTAAATATTACTAATAACTCAAGATTCTTAAGGACACAAACTTTGAACAAATTTTCATCATGAGACACGTGTTTGACCTAAATGCAAGTGATTCTAACTTCTAAGTTGCCAATAATATTCTCACTTGGGATAGTAACTGAATGCCTATGTGTTGATTCAAATCATTGAAAGAAATATAGAGATTTAAGGTTCTTTAGCTCAAACACAAGTGGTCTGAACTCCTAAACTTTGGCACAAGTTTGAGAATTCTCATGAATGGGTCCAAAGTTCAAGACCCTAACATTCTAGAGCGCATTAAAGAGACCCCTTGCAGCAGAAAATAAAACAATATGCTAGTGATTAATGTACTTTCTTCACTATTAATTAATGAAGCCTAGAAGCTTAAAACTATCCACCATCAATTAGCGGCTATAGCGGCGCCATAGCATTATAGCTTAGCGGAATCTAAACAAACTGCAAGTGGACTGTGATGCGCTGATTAGTACAAAATGTTGTCAAATAGCGGCTATAATAGCGCTATAGCACCATATCATAACAGAATATGAACACACAACTCTTTTCCGGGATCCGCTATTGACAACATCACCATAGTAGAGACACTAGTTACAAACAAAATAAACGAATTTCAGCTCAACTAACCAGTAAAAATACATCATCAATACCAGAATTTGATTTGAAACCACATTGGCTAACTAAATAGAATCACCATGTAACAGTCTAACATCTCAGCCGTTGCCAATATTTTTGTTTGAAATCGTATGGTCAATTTTGCTAGTACATGGGTGAGGGATTTTATGCCAACTCAAACACCCCTCTTTCCCTTATTACACTTCAGCCAATTTCAAATATATTAAGAAATTTCGGTACCATAGTTAATGTGTCCATTTCGTGTGTGATTTGAAAAAAAACAGAAAAAATCACTTGTTAATTAGTAATTTAAAAAAAATACATCGTCAAGAATGGAATTTGAAAATACACTCTATCAAGCAAGCACATGCCCTCCATTATTATTTCCTTAATATGTAAACTGAGCCAATTGCCCGGTATTTCTAAATATAACCACAAGGGAAGTGCGATGTAATTTCCTAATCTTCACATTAATACATTATCTACCTATCTAAACAACATTAAATAATCATGTTCAGTGTTCACTAATGTTTAGATTACATTACATTATATCTAGTAGAATAGAAAACAACGAGTTCAGGCACACTATCAAAACAAAGAGTCCAACAATGTCTCCCCTTAGCCATTTCAGTAAAAAAAAAAACAACACGACAAAGTTGAAAAGTTAAAATACACATATTAGAAGAGTGCTATGCATTATCCGGGGAGGATTCACAATGGTCAAAATGTCGAGTGCTATGTATGGATCAGATATTTTTATCAATATCCGAGTTTATCAATCTTGTGGTGGAAATGTTTGTGTGGAGTGAATTCGACGGAACAAGGATTCTCGACAAAGAATTCGAAGGAAAATAAAACATTCCTTCTTACCTATAAAATGCATACTTTTATTTATTTTATAAAAGAAAAGTATTTTAATCTTCACCGAGTTCTCCCTCATAGTTTAGATACTAATTAATGGAATTTATTACAAAAATTTGATCACATGAAATAGAAACATTAGCAATAAAAGTGAAAGAGATCCCTAGTATTAAATAATTTCTTGGTATTGGTTTGCTTTTTGTCTTTGCCCATCTTTAACGTACTTTGATGATTCCTTTGCCATTTCTGTAAAATCTCCTTTTATCATTGTCTCTCCTCTTCTAAGCAATATTTCGAGCTTTGAGAATTCACATGAATGGGTCTAATGTTCAAGAAAGTAACATATACCAAATCTCTGGCACATCTTTGATAATTTCCTATGCAAGCACGTGCCTTTTATCTTCATTTCCTTAATTTGTAAACTGAGCCAATTTGGTCAGTATTTCTAAATATAATCACAAAGACAAGTGTCTTGTGAAAAAGAAGTGCAGTCAGGCTTACCAAAGAACTTATGGGCAGAAGCAGTCAACACATCAACTTACTTAATCAACCGAGGTCCATCGGTGCCATTGGAGCATAAAATACCAGAAGAGGTATGGAGTGGAAAAGAGGTAAAACTCTCACATCTTAGAGTTTTCGTGTGTGTAGCATATGTGCATATTAGTGATCAAGGTAGAAATAAACTTGATCCCAAATCCAAGAAGTGCACTTTCATCGGTTATGGTGAGGATGAGTTTGGCTACCGCCTCTGGGATGATGAAAACAAAAAGATGGTTCGCAGTAGAGATGTGATCTTCAACGAAAGAGTGATGTACAAAGACAGGCTTAACACAACCACCAACAACTCAGGATTGAGCGAGCCTCCTTATGTAGAGATGGACGATGTTCCAGGAAGTCCCACAGATGAGAGTCCCAAGTCTAAGAAATTGGCAGAATCAAGCATCAGACAACCGTCTGACACACCGGTGCATACTAGTCCAGTTCCTGTATTGAGAAGGTCTTCACGACCTCATGCTCCAAACAGACTACATGTTGTTAACTGATGGAAGAGAGCTGGAAGATTATGATGAAGCATGTCAGACCACGGATGCTAGTAAGTGGGAGCTAGCTATCAAAGACAAAATGAAGTCTTTGATCTCCAATCAGACATGGGAACTTACTAAGCTACCCATAGAAAAGAAGGCACTTCACAACAAGTGGGTGTATCGAGTAAAGGAGGACCGTGATAGCTCTAAGAGATACAAAGCCCGACTAGTGGTCAAAGGATTCCAGCAAAAGGAAGGAGTGGACTACACCGAGATTTTTGCTCTAGTGGTGAAGCTCAATACTATCAGGTCTGTCTTAAGTATTGTTGCCAGCAAAAATCTCTATCTTGAGCAGTTAGATGTAAAGACTGCATTTCTTCATGGAGACTTAAATGAGGAGATATACATGCACCAACCCGAAGGATTCTCAAAAGAAGGGAAAGAGAATATAGTGTGCAGGCTAAAGAAAAGTTTGTATGGCCTCAAACAAGCTCCAAGACAGTGGTATATGAAGTTTGAAAGCTTCATGCATAAGGAAGGTTTCCAGAAGTGCAATGTCGACCATTGTTGCTTCTTCAAGAGATATAAGTCAAGTTATATCATTTTGCTACTTTATGTTGATGATATGTTAGTAGCAGACTCAGACATTGATGAGATCAAAAACTTGAAGACGCAATTGTCAAAAGAATTTAACATGAAGGATTTAGGTCCGGCAAAGAAAATTCTTGGTATGCAAATCACCAGAGATAAGCAAAAAGGAGTTTTGCAGTTATCTCAAGCAGAGTACATCAACCGTGTTTTGCAAAGATTCAACATGCGTGATGCCAAACCGGTTAGCACACCGCTGGCAAGTCATTTTCGCCTATCCCAAGAACAATCACCTCAGACGGAGGAAGAAAAAGAACTCATGGCCAAGATTCCATATGCTTCAGCAATTGGAAGTTTGATGTACGCAATGGTCTGTACGAGGCCAGACATTGGCCATGCAGTGGGAGTTGTTAGCAGGTTTATGTCAAATCCAGGTAAAGCTCATTGGGTAGCAGTTAAATGGATTTTGAGGTATCTAAGAGGCACCACAGAGAAATGTTTGTACTTTGGCAAAGGAGAGATAAAAGTAGAAGGCTATGTAGATGCAGACTTTGCCGGCGAGTTGACCACCGAAGAAGTACAACTGGTTATATATTTACTGTTGTTATTGGAGCAGTTAGTTGGATGTCGCGAATACAAAAAATTGTCGCTTTATCCACAACAGAGGCTGGGTATGTAGCAGTAACTGAAGCCAGCAAAGAATTGATATGGCTTCAAGGATTGTTAACAGAGTTAGGATTCATGCAGGAGAGATGTGCTTTATATAGTGATAGTTAGAGTGCGATACATCTGGCAAAGAATTCAGCATTTCATTCGAGAACAAAGCACGTAGGTCTTCGTTATCACTTCATTAGATCTCTTCTTGAGGACGAGGTTCTAACATTGATCAAAATTCAAGGAAGTAAGAACCTGCAGATATGTTAACAAAAGTGGTGACTATCGACAAACTGAAGTTGTGAAGGCTACTGCATGATCAGGTGTGAAGACCGATTGAAATCAGTCTTCAAGTGGGAGATTGTTGGTGAACATTGTATGGGGACCCACATGCACGTGGGATAACCAGCCAAAGCAATTTGCTGTAGCAAATTGTAACACAAAGTCTCATGCATTTATTGTAGGTTGCATTTTTATTTCAAATAGTAAGCCTATGGTATAGCTCGGTGCAGAAACATAGCTTGCTAAGTTTGAAAGCATGGCATTCATACATAGGTTTCACACTTTTGTTAGATGACTTTGGTGTGAAAGGATTGCATAGCTTTGCAACTTTCACGGTTCATTTCCTCTAAATAAAGGTGCATTTGAAGGAAGAAGCATCAGAAGCAAAAACACAACAACACAAGTGAGTGAATTACATCAATAGAGAGTTAGAGAAAAACTCAGTGTGAGAATTTTAGAGAAAATTCTTGGGTGTGATTGAGTTGTGGGTAGTGAGATTTTGTGAGTGTTTGTAAACACATATATTTCCCTTTTTTATTAAAGAGATCAGCAGCAGTCCAGAGAATATGCATTATTGGCCGAACTTCATTAACAATTTTGGTGTGTTATTATTCCGCATTTATTTCACTTCCACTTAATCCGACTATGGGGAAATTGTACGTAGTTTCCTAACAACTTGCTACCCTCTCCGGTTTGAAATTTCACAAAATATCTACAACACAACACCTTGGATTCGTTTAGTTTTTTTTTTCCTTTCAGGAACGTGTGTCCATTAAGCTTTTTTATTTGAAAGGTGTGTGTCCATTTAGCTTGTGATCTAAATTTATGTATGAATATTTATATTTCAAGATCTAGTTAGGATATGGGAGTTCTTGTAACTGATCTGGGACATTAATTATCTGGTGTAGTTTTAATATTAAGTGTGTGTACTATTCATAAATTCAATTTCATCTAGTACTCCATCATTGAATAACTTTATTTAATATTACAGAGAAGAGAAATGCTAACAACACTCACTTTTCAACACTCTCTCTAGCACTCATTCATTTATTGGATGAAATCATTGTATGTCCCACCACTTTGTTGGGGTTCAATTTTCAAAATGTAGATCCACAATGATTTAAACCAATAAGAGAGTGAGTATTAGAGAGAGTATTCAAAAGAGAGTGTTGCTAGCATTACTATATCCAGCTAAAGAAGTTGTCTCGAAAGAATAGTGAAAGATGAATTACCCAATGACAAAACAGATATATTCGGAATTCACGGCATGTTGTTGAATAAATGGCTGAAGTCAACAATACAAACTTGGGTGGAACACAGTCCGGACAATTTCGCGTGACTAAGCCTCGCTATAAACAATATTTTGGTAATATATAGTTTTTTACGAAATTTTTACATATAGTTTTTTTTATCAATCTTGTGGTGGAAAGCAAAACGGATTCTCTACAGTTAATAAAATCTCACAGGAGTCCGACAATGTGGATTCTTCGATCTTGATCAGATGGTTCAAAGAATAGACAAGTTGATTTGCTTTTCTATTATTTAAAATATTGAGATTGGATCTAGACGATCTGATCATGATTGAAATGTCCACGTTCTCCGACTGCGTATTGAAGGATTTTATTAACGGCAGGGATTTGTGGTCCAATGGAAAGGTTTGTGTGGAGTGAGTTCAATGGGACAAGGATTGGGCGATTGGTTTGTCGGTGCTTTGGTGAAAAAAATAGGTGATTCTAGTAGAGGCACCCAGTTTTGGTCCGATAGGTGGATAGGGCATCAACCACTTACGCTACATTTTCTTCTAAATTCTAGGGTAGAAAATGAGAGAAAAATGCACAAACTTGATTAACTTGTTTTTATTATTTCTGCTAATTCGTTTAAAATGATGAATTGAAGTTAACACTGGAATCGACTGTTAGAACATACCGTTAATGATTATGCTTCCATCACCATTGCAAAAACCCTTTCGTAGGTTCTCTATCCTCTACACCCTTCTTATGTTTGGATTTCAAGTCCTCAATTGACAGGATTTTTATTAAAAAAATGTTGTATATTCTCATATTATGGAATGAAAAAACACTTGAGTATATGAAATATATTTATTGGTCAACCTAAGAAAATGTTCTAATAGTTGTGCACGTAATTAATTAAGGACGTATATGTTGTTTCATAAGACTTTTTTTTCAATTATATATTTTTTTTGGCCTAGTATAAAAGAATTATACTGGTATACGTTATTTTCAGATTTCTATAATGAATGTTCTGAGCAACTAGGTGTTGATGCATATGCGTAACACTATATTTCTTGCTCATAGGTCTGCCAGAAAATGCTACTCTAGTTGTAGAGAATTTGTTAGATGATGAATGCCCTAAGAGTGTCATTAAAGGTCTTATTCTTTCAATTCATTCTCTTATTCGAGATGAACCTTCAGTTAAAGAATGTGAAAAAAGGTATGCTAGTTTTGTCTCTTCTCTGCATCTTATCACCATTACCTTCTAATTTAAATTTGTATATGCATGAATCACTTGCTTTCTCAGTTTTAAATTTCTTGTGTTATGTCTATGGGTAAAGTTATCATCCACAGTAACATTCTCTAGCATTTTCTCACAAACAACCCATACTGCGGTTCTTATGTTGTTAGTAAATATTGTGATAATCGGGGCACTATATATGCCATCGTGTCTTGCCAAACGATGCAATGTGATGCCGAGCTTGTTAATGTTACAGGTAAAAATTCTTGGACACTCGTGTTATTTCATTATGTTTGTGTCTGATATGTTCTGGAGTGAGTGGATGTTGCTGACCTATACGAGAAGGTGTAATGGTATTTCATAATGCAGTTGATTGATCAAGTTAAGTCCATTGTTTTTCCGGAAACCAAGAGCCCTGTGCAATATGCCGCTGCAATGAAATTTTTATGATTATTGAACTTTCGCATTAGTAGAGTCGATATTTCAAAATATTCAGGCTTCCCTGTTCAAATGTTGAATTGAATCACATAAAGTTAACTTAGGTAATTCTCAGGCGTAAATTGTGGTTGAATTTTATTTTTCTTTCATCTATTTAAGAAAAAATACTATTGACCATTGGCATTTCATAATTAAGAAATATTTAAGTTTAACCAGTTTATCATTTGTCATTATTTATAGTGTTTTATGATGTCATTTGATCTTTCTGTCAAAAAAATTATATAATTTGATCTATGTAGCTAACCTGACATATTCGCAAAGAAAAATGCTTATTAATGTGCACCATTACCAAACGAAAATCTAACAAGAGGTGTTAATTTAGTTTTATTTCCAACCACCCTTGTATTGTAGTAAATGGGACTGTTATTATATTATTATTTTTAAATAAAAAATTAATTCTGATGGCAACCACCCTGTGTATTTCGTAAATCGGGCTATCATGTTACTCTTCCATTAAAAACTGCAAGTGAAGTGACTCAAAACACGTTCGTGAATTTTCGCAATAAAACCATTCGCACCATATAGCATCACCCATTGGCAAAAGAATTTTGTTGTTTTGTTTACTTATGATAGCTTCAAGACACACAAACACAGACACAAATGATCTTCCTGTTTTGAAAATTCAAGTGAACATTCTTTTTATTCTTTCATCAAAGAATTTTGTTGTTTTGTTAACTTACGATTGCTTCAATATATCTCACAATGTATCTATCTCCTATTCCAAACTCAAGTTAAACTATTTCTCTTGTTGCCATAAATCACCATGACTAGCTATTTAATGTATCTGTATCTATTTGCATTGATGAAAATTGGCTATCTTTGAACACGTGATGACCAACCAAGCTAGCAAGTACATATCCATCACTATCAATTAGGTCTTCATTTGTAAACCTGAGCAGATTGCTATGCATGTCTAAATATAAGCCATCACACTAGCACACTATCTACCTACCTAGCTAAACACCATTTAATTTAATTTATCATGCTCACACTAATATCAGTTATTATATATTGTAGCAAAAAAGAAAACAACATTCATTCACGCTTAATTATCAGCTCTAACCAGAGCACCATTTCCTCACTAACCATAAACAACACCACGAAACTCACTGCCGAATTGAACATCACACTCTCTGTGTCAAACCCCAACCACTATCTCCGACCAGGAACACGTCAAGGTGTTTTACAGGGACCAGGAACACGTCATTCTTGACAACACATCAACTCTGCATCAATCTAATTTCCTTCCTAAAATAATAATAGCCACCTGAAATCCGCTAAGATAAGTAAATTATCATCATAAGCCAAACACGTTATAAAAATATTTGATTGCTACGTAGTTTCCTTCTTTTGGGTATCGACCCTCTTTCATTAAAAAAAATGTAAACAAAGTGACAACTTATGATTTTCAAGTGTCAACCGCCTAAAAAATATTTTGAAGTTATTTTTTTTTAACTGAAACCAATTTTTAAACAAAACAAAAAATTATGAAAAAAACTTTGTACACCCTAGATTACTAGAAGTCTTAACCTCTTGCGGTCTATTTTCAGATAACAATATAAAAATTGTGTTTTAGCGTTGGGGGTGTGAAAAGTAAACTCACAAAAATTACAGCCCACTAACCCGATAGTTGGTGCTCGGCTTATATGACACAAGCCCATGCGTTTCGGTGCTTCAAACGACGCCGTATCCGAGTCAGATTCAGATTTTCCATCGCTTTCCAATTCCAATATAAAACCAGAATTTCCCTCATTTCGATTTTTCCCCGCTCAAATTTCCGTTACTTTCTTTCTCGCATTTTCGATTTTCACTTTCATTTCAAACTTTCTCGCTCCTTCGTTTTCTTGCTGCGCTCAGAAACAAGATCGATCACTGAAAATGGAGGATATGGATGATGAAATGATCGATGAGGTTCCTCAGGTTCGTTCGTTCATCTCTCACGCTACTTTTTCTTCTTAATTTTCTTACCGCCTAGAAAATGAGAGAAAATTCCACAAACTGATTAACTCGTTTTACTTTTTCTTACCAATCACGTTACAGAACAAAACGCACTGTGCTTTAGATCAATGAGGTTGAAAGTTGAATCGGTGCAATTGATCAACGAGATTATTGTGTTTTTATGCAGAATCTGGAAAAATTAACCGTTAATTTGTAGATAATAACGCTCTATAACCGTTTAAATTGATGAACTGAAGTTGAAACTGGAATTGACGGTGTTTGAACATACTATTTGTGATTATTCTATAATCGCTATGTTCATATCTCCAAATAACTAAACACTTCGCTCTTTGTTGATGATGATTTTTATTATAATGATATATTTAACTATATTAGTAACTACCTTAGCTAGATTTATCATAATAATGTATTTCAAGCAGTAATAAGCTCCGAGACTTCTGATGTAAGGTGTGTTCAGTGCTATGAAGCACGGACACTTTTCGGATTAGGCGTGTCCTGGTGTCGGACACGTGTCACTTGTAATTACACTGAATTATTTGATTTTTTTAAATTATTAGTTGTGTCGGCGTGTTCGTGTCGTGTCCGGGGTCCTTATCCGTGCTTCATAGGTTCAGTGTTTAACATGTGTAAGTGTGCGACACCGACACATGTGATTGTGTTCAATTAATTTTATTTTTTAATTTTACCAGTGTCCGTGTCAATGTCGTGTTTCGTGTACATGTCTGTTTTAGTATTTCGTAGATAATAAGTCACGGTTGCTAGTCGTCTATGTTGGAGTTGTGGCCTCTTGTGCTTCTGAATTAACAGTAACTACTAACTAGAATTTACAAATTAAGGAAGAATTAGTTTCAATTTCATGACGTGATTTCTTTAGTGCAAGAAAATTTCATAACATGTTTTATATAAGCAGTAAGCTGACAAGTATATATTCCCAAGGTGTTTGTTAAGTACAAAAATGTAATTTAAGTTTTATATATGAAGTTATCTGTATATGTTTAATTTTTGAAGTTAGCATATGAAAAACCGAAACTTCTGATGGAAGGCATGTTAAGTGTCCAACATCGGCACGACATCGACACACATGCTTATGTAAATTGAGTTTTATATAAGAATATTTTTTTTATGTTTCAGTTTTGAAGTTACCATATGAAAATATAAAAATTATTTGCTTGTTTGATCCGCAAATTTTATGATGACAATGTCGTGTTGAATATTTTATTAACCTAGTGGGAAAAGGCTTTAAATTATTTTGTTTGTTAAAATATTTATTTGATTAATATATTAACCATATATCTTTATGTATAGTAATTTCTTAGTTTTTACTGGATTATTTATTTATTTATGTAGGTTTACATGGCCTGCATACAAAATGGTCACAGGTAAGCTTCTTTTAATAGCTCAAGTATCTGTTACCACTTGCCAGGAATTGCCAACTGATCTAGAATAAAATTGTTTAATACAAAAGCCAAATGATAGTTTCTGTGCATTGGAAGTGAATTTGTGTGAAAAATGATGCTGCAGGAATGTAGTTCAAATTGAGTGACCAACTGTTTCAGAAACATTGATAATTGAAAATAATATATAAATATAAATTGTAATATGTTGAGTGATGGTTAGACAACTATAAATGTGAGTCACGCAAACATCACTGCCTGAGTTTAAATCGAGTATTCTTTGTTTTATGAGTTATTAAATCTTCTTTACAGAATAGGAGTTTCTTATTATGATTCCAGCCTTCGACAACTTAATGTGCTTGAAGCTTGGGATGATGGGGACAATGGTTTTTCAGTTATTGATCTCGGTAAGCTTTTTCCCCCTCATTGCTGTTGGATTTGCGTTCAGTTTTAGTTTCTATGTTCCTCTGTGTTTCCATACTCTATCATATTTGAAGCTTAAAGCTAAGAGAATTTACGTGTTGTTGTTTCACACTTATTTCATTATTGTGCTTCATGTGCCCCTAATGACCTGCAGTTAATGCTTTTCTTGTCGGTTATGGTTTGTAATGTACGAATGTCTTTTGGCTTCAATGACTAGTACAGTGAAATATCAAGCAAACCCTCTGGTCATATACACAAGCACTAAATCAGAAGAATCATTTTTGGCTGCTCTGCAACAAAGTGGTAATGTGCACTTCATCTGGTTGAGTGACAAAAATATTGCCCTCGGATCATTTTACCAATTGAAGTTATGCAGATGAAGTAGCTGAGGCTCCTACAGTGAAGCTTGTGAAAAGTTCAATATTCAGCTATGAGCAAGCATGGCACAGGTATTGAAGCAGCTAAGATCTTAGAGAGAATTTTTTATTCAAGTGTTTGCAGTGTATTTGTTAATGATATGTTTAATTCTTGGATCTTGATAGACATTGTTTTGTATAGATCTTTCAGTTCTTTGTTTAAATTTTGTGTTGTTATGTGGCATGGTGATGTATATAACATTTAAAATATGAATGTTGAAACTTATCATGCACAAATGCTCATCCACATGCAAAAGCAACTATGATTATGAGCTTCTATTCCATCTTGAATTATTATTTTTCGCTCGTCTTTTCAGCATTGTCTCCCTCTCTCTCCTTTAACCTAGAAAAGTTATGCTTTTCGATTTTCAGCTTCAGTAAGGGTAAAGTAAAAAGTCCTTACAAATCTGACTTCTTTTGTACTTGTTCTAATTAACATGCCTAATTTTTCATTGTGATTTGGAATGAGGCTATTCTATGAGATCTTATTTGGTGGATTGTCAATCCAATCATTCAAATAAAAAGAGAAACAAAAATGGAGTGCTGAAATTTCAGCAATCATTTGCTTCTTCATCTTTCACCTCCTCCCCCTCCTGCTTTTACAGATTAATTTACCTTCGGGTGGCGGGAATGGACGATGGATTAGATGTCAAGGAAAGGATTTACTTTGTGAGTCTGAAAATACTACTACTGTAATTTATCATCTTTGGCTCAATATATCTTGATAGTCGATCTTCAAAGCGTCTTAAGATTGTTACTTATAAAAGCACATGCTTAGATTAATAATGGGAACATATATTCTTCTTTATTTCTTACTTGTATTAAGTCTGGTATGTGAATCATTGTTCCGGTCCTTCCATATATCAATGCAATACTCTTAACAGAATTGCATGTATTTCTGCCCTGTTACAATTGCAGTTGAGTTCCATGATGGACATGGGAAGTGAAGTACAAGTTCGTGCCAGTGGTGGCCTTCTTGCAATATTAGAGAATGAAAGGATTGTAGATACTCTTGAGCAAAAAGAATTTGGAAATACATCAATTACAATAGATTCTTTAGCAGAAATTTCACTGTATCCTTACTCTCATTTTACTCATCCTTAAATGCTATCCATATTTCATTCTCCAACTCTGTGCTATTTGAAAGGAGATAATGTTGAGTTCAACCCGTGTCTTTCCTTAAAGTGGAGATATAGAAATAACTTTATCAAACTTGACGCAGCAGCTCATGAAGCATTACAAATATTCCAGATAGACAAGCACCCAAGCCACATGGGAATTGGTAGAGCAAAAGAAGGGTAGTTGCTGACTCAATCTTATATATATTATACTCTAAAAATGAGTTAAATATCTGAGATAATTTTTCTTAATTGCAGGTTTTCTGTATTTGGAATGATGAATAAGGTTTGTTGGAGTTGTTTAATTCAATTTAGCGAGTGCCAGTTTCACACAACACACAAATAATTGTTTATCCTGAATGCAGTGTGTTACTCCAATGGGTAGACGTCTTTTAAGGTGATAAGTAACGACTATTAAACTTGTGAGACTGAATTCTTATACATCTTAAACATCAAAACTTACAGTAATATTTTTGTCTTATTCCCATTTCAGACAGTGGTTCTTGAGGCCCATACTTGATCTTGAAGTTCTAAACTACCGTTTGAATTCTGTATCCTTTTATAGTTTATCACATATGGCCTTTTTTGCTTTACAAATCTGCTGAATCAAAAGTTTCAGGTTGGAATAAAGTGAGAAAAAAACAAGTTTATTGTACATTTGTAGGTAAACTAGCTATTTAGTAAAAAAGAACTGATTTTCTTTGATGAGAAATAGATATCTTTCTTTCAAAGCTCAGAAGAACTTGTTGCTTCTTTACGTGAAACCCTGAAATCTGTGAAGGATATTCCCCACTTGCTGAAGGTATGACAATCTCTCCCCTCCCCCCAAATTTCTCAAATATGTTGTTGTCCTTCTAGTAAGCTCTCTTTTATATAGATCCTGATTTTTTATGGCTAACTGATTATTGAAAAACAGTACGAGTATGCTCCTGATTTTTATGGTAATTATTGGATTTTTTTTTTTAAAAAAAAATAAAAATATATTGAGCATTATCAATATCATATTGAAACTGATGTTTTAAGTTTTAACTATTACATGCTGCATTGATATGTAAAGATAGGCTGGTCCGTTTTAGTATAATTAAGAATATGATGTTTTTCTGTTCAGCGTAAGTTTATTTCTCTGTATATATTTTTTAAACATATTTCTCTGTATACTTATACGTCCAAATATTTAATTTTCAATTGATCAAGAAATTTGACTCTCCAAGCTCCATATGCACTAGCACTGATTGGGCAGCACTTCTGAAGGTAATTTTCTCTTTAATGACTTTATTTGATTTCCAATCATTGTTTTTTTTTCCTTGTGTTGTTTGAATCCATGCTTGCTTCTACATGTAAAAGGTTTCTTGAGTTAATATTTATGTGACCCCAATTCACTTAATAAAAAGGCATAAACTTGTAAGCACCTTTGTTTGTATCTTGTCGCTGGTTGCCTGGAACCAAAAATTTTTAATCCCCCCCCCCCCCCCCCTCCCCCATTCTTGTCTTGTGGTTAATGATCAGTCAATTATAAAATGAATAATATATTAAACTATTTGGCTGGCTTCAATTTTTACTTCATGTGATTTATAAACAATCATATAAATATGTCAATTATTTAAATTAAATGTCAATTTTTATAAAGAAAAAATGGATGGAATATCTTTTTCATAGTTTTCCTGGATTATCCATAATTTTTGTCATGATTTGAGTATATTCGACATTGGTATGCAGTAACATTGCATTAAAAGGAAATCAATTATTAGGTTAGCTTTCCATATTGGGCACTGCTTTAATTAATGAGTCCATTTTGACACGCAAGTTTCGTATATTTTAGA
>Ga0315913_1006295_pt1 | contig 14344 bp, 4 predicted proteins | sample MpolsnodulesMG_FD_207736 | JGI IMG/M metagenome (GOLD analysis project Ga0315913, IMG submission 207736) | Medicago polymorpha root nodule microbial communities from Los Angeles, California, United States - small nodules | ecosystem: Host-associated > Plants > Roots > Nodule | place: USA... | reverse complement strand
CCTGGAAAACAAAAAGTGGAAAACTGTGTTTAAGCATCAACAGTGATATCTGGGAAACATCAAACACAATGAGACAAAATTGGTGACTAGTGGTGGTGGTGAGTTCAATTTACCAAGCCCTTGTCAATTTTAGAAAACCAAAAATTAAATTAAAAAAAATAGAACTGAGGTATTGAAAATCCTATAATTGCAGGACACAATTGAACCTAGAACTTTAAGTGAAGTGACCAAATAGTAGAAACATAATTTCTAAGCTGTTTTTTTCTAACATAAATTATGTTAGTCAAATCCCACTGAAAAACAAAGCAAAATCTAGTGTGATTTGTTTGAATTTTATACTAAGGATATAATAATATATAGTGTTTTTTTATTAAAAAAAAAAAATTATGTTATGTTTCGATAACGTTGCAAATTCTTGACTCAATTATCCTCGTCCCAAGAAAATTAATTTTAATTGCTATCCATCAAAATCTGGAGTACAAGATTCTGAGATTAAGAATTTGAAGACCATATATAGGCACCAAACAAAGTATAAATCCATGACATAAAACTAATCATAAAATCATAGACAATTTAGCAAATAATATTACTAATCAAATTCATCAACAATTTTTTTAAAATTGAAAATAAAAACTTTTAAAATTGTTCAAAAGACCTCATTAATTAAAGAACAAATCCAAAGGAAAAAAAGAAGAGCTGGAAATTAAAGAAGACTATAACCACATGAATTAATTTGCAAATACCCTTTGAAATTTTGGAGTTGATAAGGTCCATAACAGAAGTAACAAAATCAAATACAGAACTTGGAAAAATAATCATGAAACAGGGAAGGAGAGAATTGAGATGATGATGATGATGATGGAGGTATAAACTATAAAGTACTAGTACCTGAAGGAGGGGGTGAGAGGGATGAGAAGGGAGACAGTGAGGGCAAATGGTGAGACAACAGTGCAAACAAAGGATGTTCTTTTCGTTTTTCCTTTGGTTTTTGTGGACCCCACAACCCCCAAAGAATGTCTCACCCATTAACCTCTCTAACCATGCAGGTTTCTGATTCACTTTCATGCCTCCCTTTGCTTCTGTTGATGGGTCACTTCCACTTCCTCTCATGTCTCACCCCACAACACCACTTGTTATGTTATGTCTTTTCTTTTCCAAAGTTTCTCTGTGTGTGTCTTGTTCTATGGTTTGGTTTGTGAGGAACAAAACTGGTTATTTATGAACTAGAGTTTTCTGTTTATGTCAACTGAATGGTTTGGTTAGGCTAGGTTAGGTTAAGAGAGGATTGTTTTTCATTTTTTGTAGGAACCCTAAACTCATGAACCTACATATATTATCTAATTTTTTGGAACATCAGGTTGGGTCAAAACACAAATTAGGAAATAATTCAAAAAATTAGTTATAAAATGGCTATTCATTTCATCATAACTTATATATTACTTTAGCAATTTTACACAAATTAAAAAATATAATTAAAAGAAAAAATATATAAATTATTTTATAAAATTGTCATTTCTTAATAATATAAAAAGGAGAAATTAAAAGAATTGGTAAAAATAGCGAACAATAAATAGTAAACCATCCTTTAAAAAACAAATAGCAAATTATATAATAGAAGAATAAAAACAAGGGTAAGTTGTTGAAATTGACCATTCAATATACATGAAGTTTAAAGAATGACCTTGTAAAATAAAAAATATATTCTATCGTATTCTTTTTTTTTTAAGGATATTGTAACATTGTAAGTTAAAAACATTTTAATATTAAGAAGAATCTCAAATTACAAGGTTAAAATATGTTTTTTATTTTACATAATCAATTTGAACAATTAACCTTAAAATAATTAATATTTCATTGATATGGTAAAACGATATATAAACTATTAATTTTTTTAGTTTAAATAACTCATTGAAAGATGGAGAGAGTAATAATTTTCTTCTTCAATTTTTTTGGTCAGGTTCTTCTTCAAATTTTAACAAAACATAAACAAATTCAGTACATTTGAGTTTGATAAAATAACATTTAAACAGTGATTTTGTAAAAAATATATAAATTAATTTGGTTTAGGCAGGTGTTTTGGCCTTTTGGGGCTCTGTGTTTCAGGTAAGGGAGAGTTGTGTTGGGTGGTTTTTTCTTTGTTCTCCGTCTATATCCGGTGTCTATTTTTGTTATTTTGTTTGCAAGTTTTGTTTGCTTCTTGCAATAACTCTGCTTAATAAATTTCACTTTTCGAAATAAAAATGAAGCATTTACTTTAACACACTCGTCTCATCCGACTAAATTAGTGTGAACATTAGGGTGAAGTGTGAACATAACATGCAATTAGGCTTTTCATAATTTCTTGTAATGAATCACTCATTGTGTGTTTTTTTCTTGTGACAGATAACTTGTAATAATCACTTTGATGTTTGTCATTTTGAATGACCGCGTATGATCTGACGAAGGCAATTTCCAATGAACAAAAGCATGAGCATTATCATATGTACATTTTTTTGGAAAAAATTGTTGTTCGGTTTGGATCAGTATAACTTTTTTTTTTTTGATACATAAAAGGATTAGTATTTTTTCTTTTGATGAGCTATAGAAGGATAATAATAACTTTGAAGTAATTAAAAAGTGTAGATCATTTGATGGGATATTATATAATAGGTTTTGCTAGAAGATACGTATGAATGTGTCTTTTAGCAATCCACAAGTTAAGGTGTGATTACCAACTTTTTAGTTCTGACATGCTAAAATACATCTTCATAAAAATTAGTTGGTGTCTTTTAACAAGAGCCGTCAAAACGGATCGGGCCGTACAGGCCGGCCCATTAGCCCGATTAATTACAGGGCTTGGGCCTTAAATATTGAGCCCAAATTTTAATAGGGCTTTTTACCCCGATCCTAAAAAGCCTGGTACCCGTTAGGGCTAGCCCGAACGGGCCACGGATAGCTTGTTAGCCCGCTTAACAAAAAAAATCCTATAAATTATATATATATTTTTTATATAATTATTTACTTAATTGATTATCAAAGTAAAAAGATCGAATATATAAATATCTATAACAATAACGTATCTAATTTATTTAAAATTGTTTTCCTCGTTGTTTTGGTTTACGAAATGTATGCAAAAATGTTTACAATTTATTTTTGTGCTAGACATTATTTAAACATATTAAAAAGATCATTTATAAAAAAAAATTATAGGAGTATTTTACAGTAGTCTTTTTTTTTAAATAATAATAATAATAATAATACGGGCCGGTCCGTGTAGGGCCGAGCTCGGGTAGTATATTTCAAGCCTGTTTTCCAACCGGGCTTTTTGGCCCAGCCCAATAAAGCCTGTTAGGGCCGGCCCTAAACGAGTCGGGTTGTCCGTTTTGACAGCTCTACTTTTAACAAATGCCTATAAAATAACTTGCTAAAAGACACATACACAGATAGTGTCTTCTAGCAAAACCATTATATAATATACGTAGATGTTGGGTTAGGATTTCAGACATCCACTTATTCATAGCCACTATCTTACTCCCTCCGTTTTTAATTATAAACAAATTTTACTTTTTAGATTCATTCAATTAATGACGTATATGATTCATAACATGGACCACATGTATATTAGCATGGTTTTGAAACTCGGCTCGAACCGGTCGGTCGAACTGGTCGAACCAGGAACCGGTGGGTAGACCGGTTCGAGCATACCTTTGGACTGGCCATGCAGTTGGCTTGGCGAGAACCGATCAAAACCGGTCAAAGTCGGTGACTCGGCCGAGTTATGGGTCGAACTGGTTCTTCTCTTTTTCTTTTTTTTTTTGCTTTTAAGTTAAACCATGTTTTAATTAAATTATGTTACAAAAAATGGCACGGATGGGAGTTGAAACAACTTCCTAACCACTAAAGCGCTTGTTCTTTTTGTTTTTGATTTGCTTTTATTAAGAATATATTAAATAAATTTTTGGATAAGATCATAACTGTCGAAATATTGAATACTGTACAAAGCAAATACCCATCAATTATTATTTTTTAGTTGATAAAAATACCGCACAAAATTAACGTTTAATACTTTACAAAGCAAATACCTATCAATTTTATTTTTTTTTTATAAAAATAACTCACAATATTAACGGACAAAAACATAGACATGTATAATTATAAAGCTTCCCTAAAAAAAAATTACAAAGCTCATATATTTTATTTAAAGCTCATGAACAATTATTCTTCATTTTTTTTTATCACATGAATGATTAGTCTATAAAATTATGTATGTTGGATATTTATTTTTATCTTATATATGTTATAATTTTAGTTTTTGGAGTAATCGGGCCACCAGTTCAATCCGATTTAATCTAATTAAATACCTATATAAATTTAATCTGAACACCGGGTTATCTAACCGAGTCATCCGATTTAATCCGAGTCTGTCATGCGGTTCAACCAATGATCCAATGGTTCGACCATCGACTGAATGACTCAGTGCCTCTGCCGAGTCGATGACCGAGCTGAGTTTTAAAACTATGTATATTAGTATTACATTGAAAGTTGTGCAATCACTTCAAAATTTTATAGTGTCTTCTTTAATTTAAAGTTCTTTTTTTTAATATCATTAACTAATGTTCTAGAGATACCTATTAACACCCTAACATTAAAAACAAGATACACTTCATTTCAATTAAGATAGTTTTCTTATCAATTCAATTATAGTGTGTTTAAATGTGATTAACTTCTTTCAATTTCTATAGTCGTATGATTATATGTATATAATTTTGGATTGGCAGCCGCTCCCACCCTCTTTCAGGGTTTTTTTGAGAAAATTCCTTGCGCCGCCACTCCCACTCTCTTATAAAGTTTGTAGAGAATGACATATATTGTCTTTTCCATCCGTTTGAATCATGCCACTTCATTGATTTTTCCTGCCTCTCGATCACCATCACTATGTCACATTTCCACCTTTATCTCTATTTCGATTCCCATCCCAGATCACCGTCAATTCCAAATCATCTACACCTCAAAATCACTTTTATCCACGATTTGCATTCAACCTCAAATTACTTCCAACTTTAATTGCATTCACCTGCTCACAACGTCGTTCGCTTCCCCATGAACTGTGTTGTGACCACCGGTTTGTGTTTCCCTTCATTGTTCTGCGACAATATTCCTTCATGCCTCATTCAAGAGTTCCTCTGACGAATCGTCCACCACCTCCTTTGTATATCGTTGTTACTGTTGTCATCTCAACTGAAAAATCGTAGAAGCAGCCCCCTCGAAAGCCACCATGGCCTACTCTATCTTCGTCGAAGTTGAGATTCAACATCTTTGTGGTTGTTTTATTTGTTACAATGTTCTGTTTCTTATTTTGTTTTCGGTATTACTTAATTTGCTTCAAATCCGCACCTTATATGTTTGCTACGATGTCAGAGAAGGACTCATTTCAAAGGTACTCTATTTCGGGCAAGGGGTTTATGGTGGCTATTACTAAATTCAACTTCCTTTCAACTACGCAATGTCTTGTCAATACGTGGCATAATTAACCATCTCAGAGATCACAAATAGTCGATTTGAACGAACACATATAAATATATCTTATCAAAGTTGGATTACAACAAAGACTGTGAAACTCAATTTATTATTGACTTATGGTCATATAAGTAGGAATTTAGCTTGGTTGTTTGGATTTGAATTTTGTTTCTATATTGCCTTAATACCATCCGAAAGTATAATATGTGTCCTTAGCACCTATCTACCCTTAGCATCTATCTAGTCTAGTCTAGCTATCTTAATATTTCTAATGTATGGGTGGGAAATGTCTCAACCTATGATCGTTTTGATTGTATTGCTGCTGTTTTAGCATTTCTTGTAAAAGACATGATACATAGAGGATTCCCTCGAAAAAAACGATACACAGATGATAATATTTTTAAAATATCAATAGCAAATATTATATTATAAAATTAACATCATAAAATATTAACATTTCACAAGTATTGTAGAAAAAATCAATAAATGATACATTAATGTTGATTCTAGTTGTTTAAAGATCTCTTTGAATTGGTGGAGCGAAACATAATTGAACGAAATGGAACGCCATGAAAGAAAGTGGAATGAAACATACATCATATTTAATAGTTTGAATATTTTATGGCACAAAAGAACAAAATTGTTACTACTTCATTATTTGAAAAGTAGATAAAATGAAATAAATTATAACTTTTTTGATGGTACATGGGGTAACAATCCATTATCGCATTTGGACTGGGATTTGCTGTTGTAGTGAAACAACACAGTTTCATGCAGTTTTCAATAATAGCCATTGGATCTTATTAGATGGTACTATTATATTTTTGTCAAGCCAATACAATGGTTGAAAGAACAGCTGTGTTGTTTTTAACGACACTGAATTATCGCATTTCAAGGAACTTTTCCATGAAGCTACTATTTATAATTTTTGTTGAACGCACGCACTATGGCGGTGGACAACATGGGCATACAAATACACATTTACTCTAATTTTACCCGTGTTTTAAAAATACTACTATTATTTAAAATACATTTTATTAAAAAGATACCAATTTTATAACTTCAACTTTCTCCTTTTTTTTTCCGCCAACTAATAGCAATTATAGCGACCATTTTCAATAGGTAGATTCAACACCGTAAAATATACACAGGTAGTCAAGTAGTAACTAAAACGAGCTAATAACTCTAATAAGTTAATCTTTAATGGAAAATAACTCCAATAAGTTAAGGAAAATGAATTTTATCGAAGCATAAAAAAAATGAAGGGTTGAATTCAGACAATGAGTAAAATACTAATTTAACAAATTAACCATTAACATTAGCCTTAAAAAAAAATACACGATGAAAAACAAAATAGTTTTTGCAATTTTTTTTGTTTTGGGGACCTTTTCATTTGAACATAATAAAATGAAAAATAATATTTGTATAATTATTTTGTGATAATTTTTAGAACAACTTTCTCTTATACTCATATAGTGTTAGAAAAATATTATTTAAACAACTCTTTTTGGGACAAGTTCTTGGACAACTAAAATTTACAGAGAAATATAGACAGTGGCATACAACCAAAGTAATAGAGAGAGAAAGTAAAAGAAAATTATGAGTTTGAGAGAGAAAATTGTCAGAGAAGCTATCAAAAATTGGTTGTTCAAATATCATTTCTGATTGTGTTATTAGTCTCTTTCTATTTCTCACTTTATTGCTTTTGTCTCAAAAGAAGATGCAATAAATGGTCGTCTAAAAAATGCTAGGACAAATATCATATTTTTTAATAAAACAGAGTTGGAAAGAAAACCAAGTATTTGCTAGAAGAGAAGAGACATATATAGGCAAAGGTTGTGTGTGTTTTTTTTTTTTTTTTTACAATAAGATTGTCGTGATTATGTACTAGTGCTACCCCATCATAGAGAATAAGGGGGAGGTATTGGATTAGGATTCAAAGAGATTTTAAAAGACTTTTTAATTATGAATAAGTGTTGTGGTATTCAATCAAGACTCTTTGTAATTTAAAAAAAGTCTTGTGGTATTCAATCAAGACTCTTTGTCATTTTAAAAAAGTCTTGATGTATTCAATCAAGATTTTTCATCACTTAAAAAAAGTCTCATGGTATTCAAAATCATTCAAATTTTGAAGGATTGTTTAATAAATTGGATTTTGTGGGATTTTCTAGTGAAATTTTAACAAGAAAAAGTCTTTCATGATGACATGAGATTTCTTGAGATTGTTTTTCTTTTAAAAGTTTACCATCTCTTTCTTATCCCTTCTCTCTCCTCTCTTTTCTCTCCTCTCTCTCCCCCTTCTCTCTTCGTCTCTCTCTTCTCTCTCTCTCTCTCCTCTCTTTTCTCCCTTCTCTCTCTCTCCTCTCTTCCCCCCTCCCTCTCCCTCTCTCTATCTGTCATAAAAAAAATAAAAAATAAGAGTTTGTATTGAAAATATTATGATAGAGAGTGTGTTGTAATCATTTCTTTTTCAATGAGTCTTTAAAATTCATAAAATCTTTTGAAATCTTATAAATCTATAAAATCCTTTAAAATCTTATGATGTAAATCTATTGAAATCCAAATTGAAAATCCTGATAGTCTTTTAAAATCATGAAAGTCATTAAAATCCTATAAAATCTTTGAGACTTTTTTAAGCAAAAGTTGTCCTTTAAAATCCTAATCCAATACACCCCCTAAGACACAAAACCACAATAGGAGAAAATTAAGGGAATAAATGCTTACAACAAAAATAAAAGGACAAACAAGTAATATCCAATTAAGACACTTCATTCCATTGTATATTCCCTAATTTGGGAGGAACAAAAATGCGTCACATCATATTAGAATTATTTTTCTTCTTCTTTAGAGCAACAATAATATTTTCCTTTTATTGTCGACATATTTTAGTGTAATTGATAAAAATGTCGAAATTGTTAAACAAGTTTTGTGATCAAAAGATGGATTTGAATCTATTCAAACTCATCTCTAGTTCGATTTGATGTCGGTGACCTTTTACACATCAATTTCTTTTTCAATTTAGTTTCACGTCCCACATTGAGTATGTTGGGTTGTGCGGTGTCTTCAGGGCATTTGGGTTCATTTACTGGATTTTCGTCCGATTGTGTTTTTTACACCACTTTTTTTAATCTTTGTTATAGCATCCTTTTGAAGTTGATTATGTGGTTGTCGAGTTAGGTTTATGCCCCCTCAGTTTTTTTGCATTTTCTTTTTATTTAATATATATATAATCCTTTGCTTATAAGGAAAAAAAGTTGCAATTATGTATGTCCTTCAATTCTGTATTTCACTATTTCTTCTTTATTTTTGTTTTTTTTCTTTTATATTTTTTATTAATACTTGATTGTATTGATAATGAATTGGTTCAAGAGGCAAAAGATTTAAGTTTGTTAAATATGTGGTCAATAATTTGATATATGATAATTGTGTATGGAGAAAATTCAGTTCAGATTAAAACTCATCTTGTGTATCCCACCAATTCTCGATGATGATTAATCAATGTTAAACGGTGGTGAAAACTTCATACATAAAAAAAGAGTAATTGATTGTAGTGCGCCAGTTTGGATTAGGCGTGTCAACTTAGATGATGGAGTAGTCTTTTTTGACATTGTTCGCTTTCTTTTTTGCCTAAAAAATATGTTTTTTTACTTAATATTAGTGATTTTTTTTTACTAATATAAAGGGAAAAATAAATTGAGTTAGATTCCAATTATTCACTCAATAGGCAACATAAAAAAAGAAAAGAAATATTATCCCATGGTATATTTACATTGTTTTTTACTCGGGATATTTCATACATCGAAAGTTTAAAATTTATTTATCTTATTCTTCAACGTATGTCCTTATTCCTTTAAGACTTGGTAAGACATCGTGGATTCTTGGTATTGGAGATACGCAGATGAAAATAGTGAAACAAAAATTCAGATGCCAGAAGACCTTCTATTTCAAGATTTTGAAGTTCCATTACAATCCTTGACCGATTTTGCCTATCCTAATTTACTATAAAACGTTGACATGCTGAACTAATTTCAGGATCGAGGAATTCTTGCTCCTACTTTAGAATCTATGCAACATGTTAAAGATTTTGTGCTCTCAAAGATTCCTGGTGAAGAAAAAGATTACTTCAGTTGTGACTCTAAATGCCGATTAGATAAAAACAAGGGCGTACAAGGAGAATGGTTCACAACTGAGTTCCTAAACGATATCAAATGCTTTAGGCTTCCAAATCATAAATTGACACTAAAGTTAAGAGTCCCTATAATGCTAATGAGGAACATTGATCAGGCTGCTGACTTAACAAGACTCAGGGTAGATATATTGGAAAAGAGTATAAATGGTGCCACTATGCTAACTGAAAATAACGTTGGAGACAAAGTTTTGATATCTAGGATCAATTTGGTGCCAAGTGATCCAGGCCTACCATTTAAGTTTGAAAGGCGACAATTTCCTTTATATGTTTTGCAATGACTATAAATAAAAATCAGGGAAAATCGCTTTCACATGTAGGAATCTATCTTTTTAGGCATGTATTCACTCATGGTCAGTTGTATGTTGCGGTATCTAGAGTCACTCTGAGAAAGGGTCTAAAATTTTTGATTTTGGACGAGGATAACAAGTTGTGCACGTCACCATCAAATGTGGTTTATAAGTTTTTAACAATGTTTTAGTCAAACCCGTGTACTTTCTTAGGTATTTTTATAGTTTTGGTTCTTACGTCTTAAAACTGATCAAAGTATAAAATAAAAATATACAATAACAGTAACATGTTTAGTACTTCAAGTAGGTGGCGTTTAGTCTGGGAACAATGAGTTGTTTCCCATGATGGGAAACTTCCTTTTTGAAGGACACGTGGCGGTTGCCACCAGTTTTGGTCAACAAAAAATAAATCTGACTTTCATTTTATTATTGTTTATGTCTTTTACTAAAGTACCTCCCATTCTCTCACAACAGAGCAAAATAGACATCCCTTTTACTTCTGTACATCTCCTTTCTGTAGTTTCTAATTCATCCGAGGTATACTCGGTCATTAAAGTCGATTGTTTTGGTAAAAAAGCTTAACCTAACAAAACCAGGAAAAAAACTTAATCCATCTGAAGTATATTCACCTACTATTGTTCAACGAAAACTTGCTTTAAAACATTAACTTTTCTTTCGCTTACCGAGAACTTCGACGATGGCAGTTGTGTAATTTTGATAAAGTTTGTTGTTGAGCCAGGCAAAATCCATTAGATCTGTGCTGGATTTCGTTTCCAGTCAAAGAAAGGTAAGCTTTTGCATCGATATGTAATGAATTAGTTAGCTCTGAAACATAAATGTTGATGATCGAAATTCACCGTTCAAATTTTTGAAGTTAAAATTATAATTTTAAATTTAATGAAAATTGAAGTTTTGGTTTTGTTTTTATTGAACTGTTGATGCTAATCCAGTTGTACGTGTTACAATTTGCAGAATGAATATTTTTCTTTTGGTGGATATAGATGAACACGCAAAGCTGCCAATAACTCAGATTAACACTCATCGGTCTATGACAATTGGGTGGCAATTGCTATTGTGTGTTAAACAAACAACTCGGTTTTATGTCAGCCATTGGATCGACTTGAACATTAGTCAATGATTGGAATAAGTGTTAATCTTAACCGTTCAACAGGATCCGACGGACAAAAACATAATGTTTCAACAGTCCTTATAAGCAACAACCACATGTGATGGTTGGTACATCCAATCAAGGGAACAATTTTTGCGGTTTACAGCTAACCAGAAAACAACTATAAAACATTGATTACTTAAATCACAACTTTTTTCAATTACTATTTTTTTTGAAGGTTTTTTCGATTACTAATGTTGTGTGTCAATTAGTACCATAAAAGTTTAGCACACCCTCCGTCCAAAAATAACTCACTCATTTATAAAAATTATTACACATTTCAAACGTAATATTGATTACTCTCTCAGTCTCAAAATGTAAACAAAAATTGGTCAATAAAAGTTAATGTATTTTGTTCAAAATTATATTAGATACATCAACACCCATTTTTGTTTACGCTTTGGGACGAAATGAGAACTTTTTTTTCAATTATAACAAAAATTAATATTATTTTCATCATTTTCAATTCAACGTTTTCTAGTTTGAATTTATGATAATAGAAAATACATCAATAATTGACAAGATATTCAAAACCATTTTTCTCGCTTTCATTATACACCTTTCGGTCACTATCATAAGCAAAATTTAATATTTGAGGTTCATTCAATAAATGATGTGCGGTCTATATCAAAGACTACATACATTATTTATTGAATGAATATAAAATTTCAATTTTTACTTATAATAGTGATTAGAATGTGTACATTTTTTTTTGACAAAAAAAATACATTTTTTAATGTGTGAAATAAACAACAAAAGGATCGATTATCATGGGACAACGAAGTAACATTTAAGTAATGTTATTGCTCAATTAATAACTTTTTTTTTGAATAAATAAACTTTTTTTATCATTCTATTCTTAAAAAAAATTCATGCACGTTTATTACTGCCAGTACATTATTGCTTAATTTAAAAATATTACTTGATCGTGTTTTAATAGTTAATTTAAATATATTTCTAAATAATCTTCTAAAACAAGATAGAAGGTTCAATGATTAATCAAACTCTAAACAATATTTTAAAAGGAAAGAATCTTAAACCTAAAACAACAAGATAGAAGGTTCAATGACTAATTAAACTCTAAACAATCTTCTAAAACGAAAGAATCTTAAACCTAAAACAACAAGATAGAAGGTTCAATGATTAATCAAACTCTAAACTATCTTCTAAACATCTTAGACCTAAAACAACAAGAAAGGATATTAAACTAATAGGGAATAAGAAGAAGATGAAGAAGAGGCCAAAACAGTCATTTCATTCGTGACCTTTCTCATTAAGGGCAAAATTGTCCATCCATATTTGTTTAACCCTTTTTTAAACTATAAAACCATTAATGAACAATTTCTTTCAACAAAAATGTATTAATAATTAATAAGAAAGTGCCTAAATATTCAAATCACATCTTAATCAACGTAAAAAAAAAAATTCAAAGTGTTGTACAAATTTTATGTTATTTTAATCTATTATTCAACATAAAAGTTTATTTTTCTTCATGTTAATTTATTTTATTATTGGATATAATTATTAACAAAAAAATACAACTAGTGCTAAAGGATTGCAAATAATAATTAATGTTGACAATTTAAACTTAGAAGTCAAACTCAAGTATAATTGCCATAGGCCCATAAACAATTCCAAAAATTCAAACAAAATGAAATAATGTTTATTAATATGCAGGTGGGGCCGCATATTTTTTGGTGTAGCAAAAAGTTAAAGCAAGTTGCAGGTAAAAGATCTGATCCATCAGAATAAAAAAACTATTATATCAATGGTCGAGATTAAACTTTCCCATCAAGGAAACAACTCCCCATTCCCATACTAAACCCCACCCTTCAAGTAAAAGCAATTAGACATGTCCGTTTCAGCTTCTTACCTCAATTCCTGAATGTAAGCCTTTGACACAAGCTACCTACGAACATTGATTTTTAAATTTTCGTCCAATATAGCTGAAAATGATAGAGTTGACATATAATCCATGATAAAGTTTAAAGCAAGATATAAACTTACTAATAATTCACTGAGAAGCAGTACTAACGTTTACCTGATTAACAATGTCTTTAATTGGCAAAATAATACAAATATACAGAATTTGGCTACCACCTAACAATCACTTGGAATAATCTATATTTTTTATGTGTTTAGAAAACTAATTTTATTATACTTTACCATTTTGTTCCCCCCCACCCAAAAAAAAGAGCGACCACTTTGCCTTTTGTAAATGTTCTGAGAATATATTTACCAAAAATATAATAATTTTACTTTTATTCTTTGCCAAAAATGCTTATATATAGGTTGGATAAATATATCCCGAAAGGCGAAAGTTAAGGTCAGTTGTTAGAGACATTGCATAATACATACGGGAGTTGGGGTTTAAACCCATAAATCCCGCTTATTCACCTTAAAAATGTGAATTTCTAACCACTAGGCTATTTGACAAAAAACGTTGTTGGATAAATATACTTATTTGTCCAGAAAATTAGTAGATTTCGGAAATTGGAATATAACGTTTTTTATACACAGTCAATTAGTCGTAACTATCTTATCTAATAAAATAGTTTAATGGTGGTAGGTTGACAGTCCAAAACAATTTTGCACACACAACCAATCAAAACTTTTTGAATTGCTATGTCAATTAATGTTTTTAATTTATATGGCAATTATGAATGTTTTGATTGGTTATGTGTACAAAGTTATTTTAGAATGTCAACCCACCAACATTAAACTCCAAATAAAATAGGGTTGGATTTATTTTTTGTTGTTATTATAAATATATCATTTTTTTGTTTTTATTCCCTCTAATATTTTTCGTAAAACGAATGTGACATAAATACTTTTCATCTGCAACTTTGATCGTCTTTGTTAAATTTAACCCATATAGCACTGTTAGAGGTGTCAATAGAGCCCCAAATTTCAAAGCCCACTTAAAAAAGCCTTCACCAAGCCCACTAAATTAAAACCCCCTAATTGAATAAAATATTTGGGGTCAAGCCCACTCTAAAATCTATTTATTTGTGGGCCTAAAAAAGCCGCACTATAAAGGTAAAAAAAAAGTTATTTTTCGGTAAAAAAAAAGTTTTTCCGGTAAAAAAAATGTTTTTTCCCACTAAAAAAATGTTTTTTTCGGTAAAAAAAAAGTTATTTGTTTTTTAAAAAAATGTTTATAGAAATTTTGGGGCTTTGGGGCCTTTTGATTTTTTTTATTTG
>Ga0315913_1006292_pt1 | contig 14350 bp, 4 predicted proteins | sample MpolsnodulesMG_FD_207736 | JGI IMG/M metagenome (GOLD analysis project Ga0315913, IMG submission 207736) | Medicago polymorpha root nodule microbial communities from Los Angeles, California, United States - small nodules | ecosystem: Host-associated > Plants > Roots > Nodule | place: USA... | reverse complement strand
GGTATCGAGTGTACCTAATACAAATACACATTGGGACAAAACAAGCATTTTTTCCGGTTGTGTATTAGAATCGGTTTGTCATTCTTTTCATGAATCATAATCAACACATGTTCTATAGATTTAGGCTGATACATGGAATAAATTATTTCTACTCCTTTTAGGTCTGATACATAGATTATCTTGTATTTGTTCTAATTATTTGGATATTTAGTTGTTATCCATCATTGTTTGGAAATAGGTACTAAAATATACCGTCCTCATTTAGAAGTGATGGGATATTCAGTTTAGGTTTTAAGAGTAAATGAACATGTTATACAATTCTTTGAGTAAATAGGTTGAAAACCCCCGAAATTGTAACTTTTCTCAAAACCATCCATGAATTTTAAGAAACTTAAAAAATTCCCCTGAATTGTCAAACGTTAGTCAACTACCCCTCCATTTGTTTTAGCCGTTAAACCTTGTGAGATGACAGTTAACTGTACACATGGCACCTCCACGTGGGTTGAACCTTATGCCTCGTCAAAGGGGTAAATGACTTTTTTATTTTTTTTGTTTTCTTCATCTTCTTCCTTCCACCTCTTCATCATCTTCAACATCACCTCCATCAATATTCATAAAAAATCAAGATTTTTTTTTAAAGAAACAACAACCATCAGCAACATCATCATCATCTCATTACTACACCTCCTCCATCATCAACAACAATAACACCACCTAAGCTAATCAACAAAAAATCATCAACTCATAAACAACAAAATAACTACATTCACTGGTGATTTGGGTTTGGTTCCAGTTTAATCGACCCGAATGAAAAACTCACTCCCACTTTTCTTTTGGAATTTGGGTTTGGTTCCTCGCCCTGAACATAATCCCCATCACTCAACGTTTCATCAACTTCCTCATAACACGAACTCTCACCAGAACTCTCGGAATCAAGGATAATCACATTCCCCTTCATCGCAATGCTGTAAGAAAAGAAGAAGAAAAAATGACAATGAGAAGAGAAATTAAAGGGAGAAGATAGTACGTGAATAGAAAGAAGGAGGAATGTAATGAAAAACACAAGACGTCAACCGAAAATGTCGTGATTTCAGTCGAGCAAACCAAAAAGAATGAGGCACTAAATCCAAAATTTGTTGATAAAATTTGGGGAGAAAGAAGAAGTCAGTGGGTGAGAAATTTGTTGATTAAGTGTGCAAACTGAGCAAAGAAGATGGAAAAAGTGGAAAAATATAGTTTCCCACCTTTTATAAACTTCAAAAAATTCAAACCAACGTTCCAGATCAATAAAAAACGGAGACTCACAATCCAACAACTGGGAATAACCTCGAGACCTGCGAAATACTCGAGTGCTGGAACGTGTGGGTTGCATAAGTTAAAGTGCATGCCTCAAACGCAGCTAACGTGTGTAAAGTGAAACTTGACAGATGTCCCTCAGTATACATCATTTATTGCAAACGAACCCACTCACTAAGAATCTTCCACCAAAAGGCTCGTGCGCGAAGCACTTCCACATGGCAATCAGCAACGAAGTTCCAAGCTGGTGCCAAGAAACAAAGTCCCACGAAGGCGGCATCCTTCCACGAATCGATTTTTCATGCTCCGGATAATAAGTCCATTACGCCATAAAGAGAGTAAGGACTTGGGGCAATTGTTCTAGACAAGCTAGAAGCCCACAAAAGCAGTGTCTATAAGGCCCACACCCAAGGAAACCAGAATGAACATAACGAGAGAACACACCAAGCCTTGATTCACGCCGCATCTCACAGAGGCAGTTACTCGTCTTCGCGCCTATATAAGGGTGATTTCCCGTCACCCTTAAGGTACACTTCACTTTTACCACATTAAGCACTTAACTACCTCTTTCAAATTCTGATTTGAGCCTGAAGACACTTTTCTCCTCCATAGGGAAGACTCAGCCTCCGCTGCACCAAAGCCCTGTGAGCAACTGTTTAGATTCATAGCTCGTCACCAGACCGATCACTAAGTATTTTATCATTAACTACCAAAAAAACCTACAACTTCACCAACCCTAAAAAATAACATTTCACAATTTCTTTTATAAAAATAATCTAGCATTTAAAACAAAAACAAAAAAATACAATGCAAAAGGATCATGAACACTTACTTGTAATTGAAGTTGAAGTTGAACTTGTTTAGGTTGAAGTTGAAGAAATTCACGTTTAGAGGAAGAATTTTGCTTCAATTATCTTTTGAAAGAATGACAGAATTGTTGCTATTTTGGAATAAACAAGAACTCAATGGTAGTTAAATGCCAATAGGAGTGGGCGACAATTAATTGTTGTTGAGGGTATTAATATATTTTTATGGTGTGAATGAGTAAAATCTAGTTAGAATAGCAATTTTCGGTTACCAAGGGATCGAGATCGTTTCTTTTAAGTTTTTGGTGATCAGGAATAGGGGTGGCAAAACGGGCTTGACTCGCCGGGCCGGTTCGTTTGGCTCGCTATTTTTGGCGGGCTGAGTCGAAGTTTTAAACTCGCTTTTTATAGTTGACTCGACCCGTCTCGCCTCGTTGAAAAACGGGGCGGCCATGGGGCGGGGCCGGTTGGCCCACTTAACTCGTTGGAAACAATTATGTTATGACAACATGAGGAGGAGGAGGAGGAGGAGGAGTAGTACCATATATTCATAACTAAAATGATGATTGACTTGGAGTTGATTGACTTAGTAGAAGAATTATATTGTTGGTGCGATTATTTTGAGACTTATTTTATATAAATCATTATTGTACATATTTGTTAAAAACGAAAGTACAAGGTAAATTTCGGAATTACATATCAACTAAAATACCCATATCCTCTTTTGAAGTTTCAGGCTTTTCCATCAAAGATCTGGTAAATCATTCCATGGTGCATTTTTCTTTATTCTAGTCCATAAAGTATTAAAATTAAGAATTTAGATGTGAACTAGACATTGATTTGTTGGCAAGAGTTTTGTTATTTTATTTAGGGTTAAATAAGTAAATGATCCCATTAAATATATCAAGATTTGATATTAGTCTCTACTCTTTCTAAAATATTTCTTAGGTTTTTGGTCTTTCTAAAAAATTTCATCTATGAAATTAGTCCCTACTTTTTAGTCAACTCATGTCTAAACATCATATTTTATAATAAAATTTTCCAAAAATAGGTAGAATATTATGACAGCCTCTCCTAAAAAAATTAGAATTTTTTTATCAAAACATGAATTAAATATGAATTTTTATGTTTTCTGTGCTAAAAAATTCATATTAAATTCATGTTTTGTTAAAAAATTCAAAAAAAAATTAGGAGAGATTGTGATAATATTCTACCCATTTCTGAAATTTTTCATTAAAAAAATGAAAGTTAGACATGAGTTGACTAAAAAGCAGGGACTCACTTCATTGATGGAAAACTTTCGAGGGACCAGAAGCATAATGAATATTTTAGGGGGACTAAAATCAAATATTGATATATTTAAGTGGATCATTTACTTATTTAACTCTTTTATTTATTTTTGTTAAGTAGAATAGTGCCAGAAATTCACTTCTTAAAATTAGAGTATACGAGGATTGAACCCGGATGACTGCATATACAAAATATTGTTTACCAACTAGACTAAGTTTAAGGAACAATTTTCCTTTTTTATATTTGGTTTTTCGTCAATTATTTACTATATTATAAAAATATTTTTTTTAAATGGAATATAATCTATCACACTGTTGGATATGACTTAATTGAACTAAGAATGAACAAGAAACTCAAATCTTGACAATTGGAATCTTCGACATAAGTCAATCCGACAAAACCAGATAAGAAGGGTTTGTAATTTTTAATATTTTTTTAGTATGTCGGTCTTTGTAAGATTCTCATCTTTAGTAAGTCAGTCTTCGTAAGATTCTCATCTTTTGTTGACCCATTGTTCATTACAAAAAGGACAGGAGGAAGTAATTTATAAGGATATTTAAGTAAATGAAACACATTTTACCATTAAAATCAACATTTTCAATCATTTGTCTAATACACATGTAATATTTTAAATAAGACATTTTAATTTGAGATGATTAAATATGTTTTTAGTCCCTACAAAATCATGAGTTTTTATGTTTAGTCTCTAAAATTTTAATGGTAATTTTAGTCCGACAAAATATTATAGTTTCTAAAAATAGTCTCTATTTTGAAAAATTTTACAAAAAATGGATACTTTTAATCCTCTAAAATATCCCCTATAAAATGCAAACATCATAAATTCATGTATTATTTAAATATTCTTAGTTTAATTCAGGGATATATTCTAAATAAAAAAAAAACATAAATCCAATTCTAGAAAAATATTTAGTCTTCTATGTATATGTTAGTGGGATTTTCATTAAAAGAGAATACATGGAACATATTAAGTTGCTGGGAAATTTTTTCAATTTTTCAACAATGACAAAAACACCCTTTTTAAAAATTGAATCCAAAATCAATTACATTTATTATATCAATATATATTTTAAAAAGAATACAATCATAGTGGGTCATTTAAGCTACTAATCTCAGCCATTGAAAATATTAAACTTACATCCAATGGATCACATCCCTTTTGCAACAAAAATAAAAATAAAAATCAAGTTATGCACCGGTAGGAGACCCATGAAGGTCATGCACCGTAGCCTTTGCCTATGTTTAGAGTGTTTTCACTTTTACTTATGAACGAATTTGCTTTTACCGTACAAAAAATAATAATAATCTGCTCTATGTTTTGGATTTGATTTAACTTCATCCTAACCATTTTAATTTGGGATTCAATGCTATTATTTTCAATAAACTTATGGAGTGTTGTGGGGATTAAAGAAGACGAACCATAATTAAATTATGAATTTTGAGAAAGAATTTCTATAACCTTACAAAAATAAATAGAATTAAAGAAGACGAACCATAATTTCAATAAAATTATTAATTTTCAACATGTCACTGGAGCGTGCATTTAATAGATAGATCTAAAAAGATGAATTTGTATAACCTTACAAAAATAAATACCACAAATGATTAAATGGAATTTATTCCCATGTGTTGCATAAATTAACAGTATATACTTACTACTCATTTCGTCTCGTTTTAATAATCACTTTAGAGTTGTGCGCAATTTTTTAAAAAAATAATTAGTTAAATTGATTTTAATGGTAAAATTAGTATTGTTTAGAAATAATATTATTAATTTTAATTGTTGGAGTAGTTAAGTGAAATAAAAGTGATAATTTTAATTGTTGGAATAGTTAAGTGAAATAAAATGCAATAAATAAGTGTATATATTAATGGAAAAAATTATAAATATTACATGGGCTATAATTATTGTGAGACGGGAAAAAATGATAATTAAAATGAGGCGAAGGAGTAAAGTTAGAAGCACAAACGGTGAAATTTAAAAGAGCAATGATATTTATACAACTATTTAATGACAATTTTGATGATAACCTTGTTTTTCTTCTTTTTTTATTGGTTAAAAACAATGGAGAGAGAAAAAGTAAGAGTGATAATAACAACATCATGTGAGTATGAAAAAAAAATTGTTTAAAAGTTGTCACAAAATGATTGTATAAATATAATTTCTCAATTTACAATGAAAAAATCAGATAAAACGTAAATTTGCCAGAAAGTGAGCGCATTAGAAAGCTTGCTTACCCAGGGAGCTGCTAATCATTCTTTTTTATGTTTCTTATTCTAAATTTTAAGAGCCGCCGAGAAAAGGGCACTTAAAAAAGTCCCATATTGATAATCATAATTGATATGATGGCGTTTATATATTATGAGGTGCTTTCTTTCTTTAGGTAATTGAAGATGTATTGATGATACTTTGATTTCAACTTGATTAAAATAAATTATCAATCATAATGTTTTCGATATCTTTTATTTTATATATATATTTTAACATTTTTGATATCTTTTATTTTATATTTCTTTAATATTATTATTTTATATTTGTAACTAGTCACTTTTTTAATGTCCAACTATAAGAATTGGTGCCTTTAATTAATTTTTCTTTCCATGTTTCATAATACAATATTATTTTTTTACAAATACAAAACAATAATCAGTTATTCAAATTATAGAACACATCTGATACAATAACATGATCAACATCGTTAAAAACATAAAGGGTGAATATGTGAACAAACATATAATACCCAAGTTAATAACATATAACGACAAAATGACTACAATAATATGATAAAACTTAAATCATCATAATACAAACAAATGTCACACACGACTACGAACAACACAACGCTGCACTCAGATAACAAAATCACGGAGAAATAAGAAGAAAAATGCAGAGGGGTGATTCTAGGTCAATACATGACCTAAAATCACTCTTTTTCGATGAGTGAAAGAGAACTTAGAGAGAAGATGAAGCTCCTCTCATTTAAAAAGTTAGGATGGACTAGAGAACTTATATATAATATTATTTTATTAATTAAAAATTATTATATCTGTAATCACATAAATATTTTATATAATTGAAATTTTTATTCAAAAAAAACTTATATTAATTATATAAATTATTTCAAAAAAAAAAAACATGGGAGATCGCAGGTGTTTGTTTACTTCTTCACTTTTCCTTCTTCCTTTGACTCTTCACTTCCCTCATCCACTAATGGCGGAAACACAGACTCCCTTCACTCAACCTATCCGCTGTATTGTAAAACTTGGTATCTCTCTCTCTTCAATATTTTGAGATATTAGAAATGATTGTATCTAATCACACGTGTCAGTGTCAGTGTCGTGTTGGTGTTAGACCGTCCCTCAACTATGAGGATTTTTTTTTTACTATTAGTGACGAAGTAAAATTCTTTTGATGGCATATTCAGGAGGTGCTGCAATCACTTGTAAAAATGAGTTAGAGAAGATAAATGATGAAATTCTTAGTAAGGTTTCGGAACAGCTTAGACAAGCAATGATTGCATCTTCTCAGAAGCCTCCTGGGATGGATTGGAGCAAGAGACCTGGTGATTCTGAAATCTGTTGTAATCCAGAAGAATTTGGAGATGATTTTGATGCAGAATGTAGCCGTTTCATTGTTGTTCATGGAGCAGGTTCGTTGGTTTTTTTTCTTTTTTTCTTTTCAACTTTTGAGTTAAAGATTATAGTTTGATTAATGCAAATATTAGAGGAATTATGTCTTTGATGATATTATCATGTACAAAGATGAATAAATGTTGGAGATATCATTAGCTATACGGGAGAGTTTACGAAAATATGTTGAAAACAGCTTACAGATATATCATAAGCTATTTCTATAAGTTCTTTCAAATATTTATTTGTATATGTGTTAATGTCATAAGATAAGTTCAATAAGCACTTCCATATGCCCCCGTAATCCTTCAACGATAACCAATGGCAATCGTTTAATCCTTGAACTTGAAGGACAAATTGGATGTTATTTTAAGGATGGATTCGTATTTCTTTGGAGGATCAATTTGTTGTATTTATGAAAGGAAGACCAATCTGACCTTGCATACACGATACACCTATAGAGGATCGAAATGGTCATTTACCCTTTATTAAATGAAAGTCACCCAAATGGGTTATCTCCAACCAGTATTTAAACAAAAACTGTATAGATATAATATTCTCGATTGCTTTGGCGGATGTAATTAACACTAGAATTAAGGCCTGTTTGGATTGAATTATTTAAACTTATCTACTAGCTTAAGCACTTTTTTGACTGTCTTGAATAGCTTATGAAAACAACTTATGAAAACAATTTGACTTGATTTTATCTTCTGTTATAGAAATAACTTATAAATAAGCACTTCATGATAAATGTTTATGCTATAAGCGCTCCATTAAGTTGTTTATCCAAACAAGGCCTTAACAAGTTTTTGCACTTGAAGTGCTTCACAATTTGGATTATGATTTGTTAACCTTGGTTCACATTATATCTGATTTATAAACTGGATATTAATTCTTAATGATGAGCAATGAGTTCATATTAGTCTATGTGGGGCTCTCAGGTTCTTTTGGGCATTTCCAAGCCAGCAAATCTGGTGTTCACAAGGGACAGCTGAATAAACCTCTTGTCAAGGGAGGCTTTGTTGCTACACGAATATCTGTAAGTAATCATTGTCGATTTTAAAAGATCTATCCACAGTTGTAATTGTGAACTTTTTAAAGGCTAGTGTGACATTTTGACTGTTATATCAGTGCATCTGCCACTTGGGAGCTAACTGCACCAAACTCAAGTCGATGCTAATCGAGCTTAGTCTTCAATTTCATGATGAAGTTTCATAAAAATGTTTTCTGTTTTTTATTTTAATCACTTTTGTTTTCACTTTATTTTTTGTTTACAAAGTTGTGTATAGAAAACTGCAAAACAACTATTTCAGGACTAGGATGCTTTTAGAAATGCTTCACCATCAATGTCATAGCCAAAAGAGTAGTGTTATAGTATCACTTTGTAGACTACAAACATTTGTTAAAGAGGAAAGCACTGTTCTTCAAAGTTTACCAATCCAAAAAAGAAACCTTATGAGTGCATGTTTGGATTGACGGTGAGCTTGATGAAATCACGGTGACACCTTGATTTTGTTGAAGCTCTAAATTTTATCTTTTTGCCGTAATCACGATGGCACACTAGATTCCATCAAACCCACCTTCAATCCAAACATGCACTGAATCTAATTGTGCACAGAAGGCATGCATAATTATTTTAACTTTAGAAAGGGGTAGAGAATTTGAATTCGAAACTGACTCAAAGTTCACGTTGTCCTAAAAACAAAATATAAAAAATTGTTTTTATACATATTAGTTTCAGGATGAGGATCTCCTACATGCTTATTGGTCTATTTAATTCTAATTTCAGGTAACCACTCTCAATCTTGAAATCGTTAGAGCACTAGCCAGAGGTAGTTTCATAACTATTGCAATCTATGCTATATATAATGCATAAATTTTCCTTGTTGGATCAAACATTGGTTATTTATCTTTTGTTTCAAGCTTTTCTTCTATATGGTATAGTTGGTCGTAAGTAATTTACTGAATGTTATCACTGGTATAAGCATGACTACCCCTAACCATTTCTGTCATATCAAGATTTCTCTCAAGTGGTTCTTATTTACTTTTTGCAGTTTTCTCAGTGTTGTCAATCACATATTGCAGAATATAGCGTTTTATTCAAATTCTGTATGCTACAGTGCTATAGCGATTGTATAGCCGCTATTTAACAGCATATTGTACTAAATTGCATATCGCAGAACAATAGTGGTTTGTTAAAATTCCGCTACGTCGTAGTGCTATAGCGCCACTATTTGACAACACTGAGTCTTCAGTTATTTTTTATCACTATTTTGACTCTTTTTTTATTTGCGAGTGATTCTAATAATTGATGAACTTGACCCTATCCTATCTTTGCCTTGCTATTTGATGGAATATGGAAGTGAGGAATTCATTTTTTTTATTCTGTTGTTTTTCTTTAACAACTTTATTCTGTTGTTAATATGAGCTTGAAAGAAATCCTAAAGATAAAGAAAAATGAACCAGTGAAAGTAAAATATTTTTTGGGGAAATTTTGTATGTCATTACTCTCTTTAGAACTTTTTTGGCTTTTTTAATCAATAGAACACCCATAATCCACGAAAAATGGAGGATTTTGACGACATATCCCTTTTCATCTTTGAATGAGGTGTTCATCTGTTATTGTAAGCTATGTGTTTCATTTATAAAAACTATCAATGCTCTGAAACTTAATACTTGCAGCTATCTGCTTCATTTCACCTTTTTTGGCTACAAATTATTTACGAGAATTATTAAAATTCATTCTGAATAGGTTTGTTTCTTTGTGCAGAGGGTATTCCTTCAATTGGAATGTCACCTTTCTCATGTGGATGGATCACCAGTGAAAGACATGTTAGCATACTTTAACTGAATATATGTTGGATTGTATTTATTCATTAACAGTGGATTATAGTCTTGTTCTGTCTTCTTTTCCAGATAAAGTTAACTACTATTCGTTCATATTCAACATGTGCAGGTATCTTCAGCCGATTTGTCTCCCGTGGCTAAGGCTATTGATTCTGGTTTTACACCTGTAAGATTTAATTCTTCAATTTATCTCACTTCTTTGAAACTTCTTAATAAATTTCAACAAATTTTCTAACCTTTCTTTCTTACATTTTATTATTTCTCTATCTTTCTAAGAAAAGTTATTTAGTAGTACCTAAACTGTTTGAACTAACTGAAAACTAGTGAAAACCTTGGTAATTAAGGATCAAGTGTTCTTCATGAAAAAGTAGACTAGAGAGTGTGTGTGGTATCTTCCGCACTATATTCCAATTGTCACTAGTTTATTCAAACACAATTGGCTGTCCTAGGCACATTGTAGTCACACGACATTTTCCACTATATTATTCTTCATGCATCGTCTGAAGCAAGCAAAATGTCATAGATCGATTCCATAAGATAGAAAAAGGTCTTTCTTTTTATATAAATCTGAATGACGTTAGTGTTATGCACTTCATGATTATCAGTGTCTTACTTCACATGCGAGTCGTATCTTGATTTGATACTAAATTGAGCCTAATCGATATGAATCTCTAGTGTGTATCTATTTCAACATGAATCTCATCTTTAATCGTGATTGCTATGATGAATTCTGACTCATTGTAATGAAGTACTACCTAAACACCGTAGCCAACCACTTGTTTTTGTCAACTTTGTGTAACTGTTAAGAATCTAGAGTTTCATAGAATATGATGGAGACGGCTAGGGTTTTCAATATTGTATCACAATGGCATAGCATGACTAAAAGTTACAAGATAATATATAGTAAAAACATAATGGACTCTACTAACTTAGAAACCTAAAGGGCCCAATAGGATTGGCCTACTAACTTATTATCTAACAGTAACCAACCACTTTTTTTTGGTCATTAGATCTATGACTTGAATTTTGAATTAATGAGGTTCACATATAATATACTAGCTTATAATTTTGTTATGTCACTTGTTTTTACCTTTGTTTTTATTGACAATGTATCTTATGGTCCATCATAAGATTAGATTCAAAAAATGTCTTCCGATTCACAATATGAATCTCGATTTGATAACCATGATGCACTTATGTTCCCCCCTTTGAACCTTACTTTGAGGGTTCATATTTTTGTAATTGTTTTCTTCACTTGAAATGATGTAGGTTTGGTTGCAATTTGTCTAGGTTCTGCATGGAGATGCAGTGCTTGATGAGATTCAGGTAGAGACTCAATCTATTGAATTCGATTGTTCATTAATAATTAAGTTTGTAGTTTTTGCATTAATATATATTTTTTGTTTCAGGGATGCACTATTTTAAGCGGCGATGTCATCATAAGTCATCTGGCAGCATACTCAAGGCCTAAATATGTTGTTTTCTTGGTATCCTCCATGAGTCATGCATATATCCATCTTTATTCTTGAATTTCTACAAAATTTAATCTAAAGATAAAAGGTGATATGCACTGTCAGTGTAAACTAATTTTACATTGACATCTAATGAGAATCCAGTATTTTACACTTATTTTTAAAATGCAGTTACAATATGGGCTTATGTGGTAATATGATGAATTGCCGTTGGATGTTGGTGTAAAACTAATTTACATTGACAGTGCACCTCTGTTAAACTCAATATAAAACCCTTGCTGAATATATTAAGCCAAATAGTCTTCTTGTGAGTATTTAGTTCCATCCAAGTAATGAATATCTCGATAATTGATAATAGTCAAAATAGCTGAAGCCTGTTTAGCAAACAAAGGTCTGTTTGTTAATTCTGCTATGCAATAGCGCTGCTATTTGACAACACTGCTTCAAGCATGCTTAGAATGTCATTTGTATTAGGTTAAATCTATTGCGGATATGCAGTTAGATTTTAATGTTGTATCAATATGCAAGATATATTTGCAAAATCACAATTTTGAAGCATATGGGACTGAAGTTCTTGAAACAAAACCTATTACAACTGACATAACTCAAATATTAGATGTTATATGAATGTTTTCCATTAAGCGTGAACAAAAGACAGATGTATTTGGAGTGTATGATCGCCCACCGACAGAACATGATGCGATACTCTTAAAGGAAATTGGTGAGCACCGAGCACTTGTTAACTTGTTTATGGCCTATTCTATTCTCTTCATATAGCAAGTTTTTCAACTCTGACAGCTGTTGCTGAAGATGGAAGCTGGTCGGTCATAAAACCGAAGTTGCAGAACTCAAGTAAGCAGATTTAGTCGGTTTAGATTAACTTCTCGGAAGCACTTATAGTTATAATAAATGAAATTTTGAAAGTTATTGGTGATTTATTGGACTCTTATAATGACCGAGTTTTCTGAATTACAATTTCTTGTATAAGTTGAAATTAATTTCTGTATCATAATTTTGTTTGAAGCTTTCTCATTTAATTTCTCTACAAATACCTATAACCTTATTAGAACTTTTTAGTAAGGCTATGTTTGAATAAATAACTTAATTAATCTCTTATAGTGTAAGCGCTTATCATATAAGTTCTTATGAATAACCTTTTTAACAAAAGGTAAAATAAAGTCACAAGTTTTTCTGGAATGGAGTGTGAATCGATTATAACTCAGTAGCCTGAAACTGTATAGCTGAAGTTCAACAAAAAGGTTTGAGCAATCTTGTTTTCATTCATAAATCACAAGTTGCCACAGTCGCATGCCAAATCACCGTTAGTCCGTGAGTAGGGGGATGTAATTTCTAATATTTTGCTATTTCTCAGATGTCATAAATAAACAATTATGATAAGTTTCTAAGTTGGCATTTTGACTTTTTGTTATGAAGTGACTAACTTAACGTGCAAGCTTTTGTTGAATATGTGATTTGAATGTACGGATTGAATTTTTCTGGCATGTGATAATTTTCTACAGTTGAGCTAAGTGTTGCTGCTCATGATACAACTGGTGGTATGAAAACAAAAATCTCAGAAGCTGCAATGATAGCAAAGCTTGGAATTGATGTCTACATTGTAAAAGTAATAATATTTGTTTGTTATGTCTCATACATTTGTCTTATATCTTAGAGCTCCTAATGAAAACATGTAGCTGCATTTCAGGCTGCAACAAGCCACTCACTAAAGGCCTTGAATGGAGATCTGAGAAGCAGCATTCCTGATGACTGGCTTGGAACAGTTGTTCGATCATCAAGATAGCCATAACCGAATCTTCTGCACAAGTCGATATCATCAAGAAGTAATGATTTTAGAGTCAAGAATTTGAATGTTATACATAAGAACTTATGTGAGGACTCCGAGAAACAAACAATCACCTGTCATATTACAGTGATGTTCTGCATAGAATAAAGATTGGCAGTTAAATGATTTATTGTACTGATGATCAGTTGACATTTCTAATTTTTCTGTGTTGATTATTCAACTCGTACTCAAGCTTGATGTACAATTGATCTGTATGCATGATTGTTATTTTGGCAACTTTGACATAGTTCTTGTATTTAGTACTTTTCCATTGTCTCTTTTCCATTTTAAGTACAAGAACTTTGCATTTATTTTTACTTTGTTGTTTGTTTTGAACATTCTGTCTAGAAGATAGGGAAAAAAAATCAGTAGTTTCTATTCAACTTCAAAAATTAAAGTAGAAACAAAATATCGTAGTGTTTAAAATTGAAAACATGCTTTATCTAGATATGATCGGAACATGGATTAATAGTCAAATGTTTTCTGATATACAAGATCCTGAGACGAATGTAGAGCATGTTTGCATCTCTATGGAAGAATTAATGACTTGAACATGATAACTAGAGCTTTTAGAAAGAAGAGAGAAATTTGTGACATGGTTTTTACTTAATCATACCGGATTTCTTATTTGTTTTGTTTTACTCGATATGCCACAACACTTCTCCTTTTAAAGCGAACGAGGTATACTAAATACAAAAATATATACACATGTCATTATTTCAAGTATTAGGGGCATGCTTTACAATTATACACAACATCACTAAAAGGCAAATCACAGCTATTCATGCACCATGGAAAAGATTACTTTTTACCTCCATGCGGCACTCAAACAAGTTGCTTTTATTTTGTTTGTTCTTTTCAATGATTCAAAAAGTTAATATTTAATAGTATTAACAAATTTAATAGTACACCCCTGTTTCTATGAAATCATATATGCACCTCACCTATTTACACGTAAATGATTTATCACATAATTTTTTTTTTGATGATTTATCACGTAATTTTTTTTTGTTGTTGATATCTAACTTTTTTTTTTAATTTGACAAACTTTTTTTTTATGGTAAGGGATTAATTTACGAGTTTTTTTATTGTTAAAATAATTTTTATTTTCTAAAATCTTATTTTAATATTATTTTATTTCAGTTTTT
>Ga0315913_1006284_pt1 | contig 14363 bp, 9 predicted proteins | sample MpolsnodulesMG_FD_207736 | JGI IMG/M metagenome (GOLD analysis project Ga0315913, IMG submission 207736) | Medicago polymorpha root nodule microbial communities from Los Angeles, California, United States - small nodules | ecosystem: Host-associated > Plants > Roots > Nodule | place: USA... | reverse complement strand
ACTCTGACTGACCTCTGATTTTCAGCGAAAAATTCGGCAGAGAGGTATTTTAAAATACCTCATGTTTGATTCCGAGTCGGGCCCTCTTCTCACTATCTTTATTTTTTACTTATTTTTTAAATTTCCATCTTATATATAATTAACTTCAATTAACTTTAAATTTTTATTTTTAGGAAAAAAGCTTGTTTATTTTTTAACTTTATCTCTTTTAGTCTCTATCGTGTCCTTCTTTATTTATTTATTCGTTTTTTATTTTAGTTTGTCCAATAATATTCAAGTTACAGGCGTTTGTGCCAATCCAAACCCAGCCGTAAGGTTCATCTGCATTAAACCAGGAACAGAAACACATTCTATCCCAATTCATTCCCATCCAAACCAGAATATCTGCTCTTTTAACAAACCCTAAGGCCAAGTCTGCTATTATAAATACCTGCAAGAAACAACCAGAAAAAAGGACGATCCAACCATAGGCACACACAAAGGGGACCGAAATTTGCACAACTGAAAACCTGCGCACAACACAATTCGAAACACACAGAACCAACGTGTAATTTTCACAACCCATTTCACAAACTGTCCAACACCAGTACCAGACAGCCAAAAACATCACAAACGGTCTCACTATCATACCAGGACATCCCAAGGTCATACGAATCCAACCCAGGAGCGAAGGTCTCATTATTATTGTTACCTATAATAATGGTTCCATGAATAGTTAAAATTCTATAAATAAGATGAGTAGTAATTGTTAAAAATTTCAAGTGCAAAGTAAAAGAACAAATCTGAGAGAAAAATAAAATAAAAGACTCCATGAATGTTCAAAAGGAAGAAAGAGTAGACTCATTGGAACGATTCATGAGAGGTGAGGAGGGAGAAATAGTTGAAGACTCGTTTGACAAGATAGAAGAACAATATTAAAAAATTTGACAATTGTTTGTTGAGAGAGAGTAAAAAAAATAGGAATTTGTTGGTGAAAAAGATAGTAACTAACAAATGTTTTTTATGAGAGAAAAATAATATATTAAATTTATTGAAAAGAGAAAGTGTGTGCAAAAAAGTAGAAATATATTGGTGGATTAAAATTAGGTATAATAGGAAGAAAAGTGCAAAAATACACTTCGCTATTTTGGTGTTAATATTCTAAAACGACATGTCCTTAAAAAAAAAATCTAAAACGACACTTATAAAGGAACATATGGAGTATACCACTTTCTCTTTCACTATTTTAATTTCCATCGCTATTTATTATTTATTTTCTTCATATTTTAACTCCCACCAAAGAATTTCCAACAATACTACCTTTGTCCCTAATTATAGAACTTTTTTGAATTTTTTTCCTTTTTATAAAACTCTTTTAATATTTTCAACTGCATTAATTACTTTTTTTTTTTTGGGTAGTGCATTAATTACTTATCTACCAACAAACCCCGATTTTCCTTAAACTTAAAAAAGATTTATTTTACATATATTTCTTCAACTAATAATAAATAACGTAGAAAACATAAAATTACCCTCTCTTAAAGGATAATTTTTTAAAAAGGAATAGTAAGTACAAATAAATTTAATACTATTACCAATTTTCTTAATTATTGTAATTTAACCGTATAGATCCTATATTCAACAAAGGAGGTGGAAACACATATCATCTTTGCGCATAATTAGTGTAGACTCAGAAAACTTGATTTCAATTATCCTTTTGCGTCGGTAAATACTAAAAAAAGTACAAGACAAATTAAATATTTGTTATTGATTAAGGAAAACAATTCTCCGGTCTATATTATAAGTTAAAGACAAATCTCATGTCTATATTATAAGAGAAGTTGATTTTTTTTTTTTTTTTAGATTTATTCAATAAATGACATATAAGAGACAAAACTTCTCTAGTCTATTCCTTCCCAAAAAAAAAAAGAACTTCTCTAGTCTATTGATACTTGCGGATTTAAGCTCATAAACTTTGTAACGGAGACGATTCAAATATGTTAACAAATTTTCTCATATAATATAACGAAGGGTTTTGCTATAAAACACTTTTTATGAAGGTGTCTTTTAGCAAGTTATTCTATGAGCATTTGTTAAAAGAGACCAATTAATTTTTATGAAGGTGTCTTTTAGCAAAGTTGTAACTAAAAAGTGGAAATCTCACCTTGAGGTGTGGATTGCTAAAAGACACTGTCATGGGTGGCTTCTAGCAAAACCCTATAACGAAATACCAATAAGTTTTCAAAATTTTATTATATCGTTTTACATATTAATTACAAATCAATGGGATATAAAAATTTGTGTATTCGAGTATTTGCACATAAAATCCGCAATGGTCACAATATAAATATTTTAATAATTTTTTTATATGACATAAATAAACATTTTAAATAAATACTCCATTAATGTTGATATTTTTTAAATACTTACGAGATTTTAAAATTTTTAAAATTTTATTATATAAGGATATTAAATTTAAAGACAGGTTGCAAATATTTAACATATTTTTTATATACAATAAATATTTTATAGAAATTCTACATTATTATTGATATTTAAAAGAGTTTTTTTTTAGGCTTACTTATACTTAACTATAGAGGAGGAATTAAAAATAAGCCTACTTAAAGAAATGATATTTGTACAACAATTTGCAACAATTTTTTGACAATTTTCTCTCTCATACTCACATCATGTTTTTATTCCCTCTCTTCCTTTTTCTCTCTCTATTATTTTTGATCAATAGAAACAAAGGAAATAAAAGTTGTCTTAAAAATTATCACCAATAGTTATTCATATATATTACTCTAAAAAAAATGTCAAACAAATTAAAGCATTTTGGTATTAGCTTGAGTGGACTTAAAGTGATTGGTTTAGCGTAATCTAGTTGTGTAACTATTACTCAAAAGGACGAACCCTAGCTGCATAACATAGCTGAGATCCTTAAGATTATAGACCTGCGGAAAGATCTACCAGAGATGCGGTGTTTATATTGTATCCAACATCCAATTCAATGTGCCAGTGCCTATCGAAAAGAGAAAAGTTTATGTTTTTATCTTCTTCTTTTTTCTTCTAGTTAAAATAATTTTAACTGGACTTGTATAATTAATGAAATTACTACTCTTTCAGTTTTTTTTAATGAAATTACTACTCTTTCTGTTACGTACCATGAATAATGAATTCATGGTTAAAAATCTTACATGCATGCAGTTATTGACTCAAAAAAAACTAAAAATAAATAGTTTATGTTCTTTTATAAATAAAAAATTCACTAATTAATATACTTTTATTTATGTAGTAATAAAATCTTACATGCAGCATGCTGTTATTGACTGGGCACTGGGTCTGCACCCCTCAATATTTGGGTCCAAATTAAAGAAAGTAATCTGTGTTGATTGGACGTTAACCTTGCAACAGAACGGCTGAACACCGTTTTAATGCTACTTTGCTTTGTCATTTCAATTCAAACCATTTATGATTTAACAGTACAGGTTCAGGTTGTAAGTAAATCCTGCAATATTGCACAACTAGCTTGTCTAAGAATTCTGATCAGGTGCTAACCAGTTATTGTAACAATGATTATCAATTCCATTGAAAAAAATACTATATGTTTAGTAAATGTTAAAGTATCACATTCAATACTACTGGTATTGAATTTTTTCAGATTAAGCGTAAGTGGTTACATCGACCATAAATTGTTCAACCAGTCCATAAGACTATTATAATATAAAAGAAATAATCCATATTTTTAATGGCTTAATATTTTGAATGAAATTTGATGTCTATCTCTTATGATCTTTAGAGTATTGGTTTTTTGTTGCTCCTGACACTCCTCAGACACCACCAACAAGTGGTAAAGCTCTAGATCGGTTTGGTGGAGAGCCAGAGTGGATCTTAGTATTTTGATCAAATATAGGATGTAGTGTCTCCTTCTCATGTGAGCATTGATCCGTTGTTGTTCTTGACATTCCCTAAGAATCCTCAATAATGAGTATATATATGAAAACAGTTCTCCCCTTTCAATAAAATTTGAATAACACTCAACCCAAATTTTAAGATATTATTAAAATCATCCAAAATCTATAAAATTTTATACTAAAAAGGTAGCGTGTGAATCACTAAAATTACAATGAAGTCAAAACATGAGAATTCTCACTTTATAAATCAATTTTGTAATCGTTGAGTAAACCTCAACATAAATTCTAATAAAAAATTGATACGAGATCGAAAAGGTTCATATGTATATTTTCAGTCGGGATTAATCAATCCAATGAATTTGAACACCATATATGCAAAATCTAATTAAGTAAACTCCTTGAACGTCATAGCCCCCATTAGGAGGTGTGGAAATCTCATATATAGATCTTGACAGCAGAATAATAACTTTGCTAGGTAGTAGAATCATCATCACATATCTTTATAAATTTTATTTATGTACCCTGGCAGAGAGACAAAGTTTGATAATCTGTACGTAAGAGATGGACTTAATTTCCAAAATTAACTGAAGTGACCCCTTTTTCAATCGAGAAGCCATCACCAACATAATTATGGTTTCATGTTTTTGTGTTTTTTAAATCACGGTACTAGCATAGAAAATTTCTAAAATTAGTCCCCGTGCACATAGCTCAGTTAGCAGGGACGTGCATCATTATATGGAGGGGTTGGGGTTCGAACTTCAAATACCCTACTTATTAACCTTAAAAAAGGTGAATTCTAACCACCAGAGTACCTGATAAAAAAAAACTGAAATTAGGATTTTTTTTATTTATTTTTTTTACTTTTAACATGAGTTTGTAGTGGATCAATTTCATTTCTTATAATGATCCAACTGTAGGATCATTTCTTTTATTGTAATTTTTTTAAAATCTGTTTTGATGACAATGGGAGTTTATGTCTAACCTATTGAAAATTATATTAAACTATATATTACTTTTTTTTTTTCTTTTCAAGACAACTGTCATAAAATGAATTTGAACCATACACCACTAATTTTTTTTTTGCACCCCCATTGTTTTGTATTTTCTATTATTTTCGTTTTAACATATTTAAGGTTTCAAAAGGGTTTCCAATATGCACCCATTTGCTTAAAAAAAACATAAAAACTTCTTTTGTACTATTGATTTTGGTGGGTTTGTGGTTCGATATGGACAAATTTAAGGTTAAAAATCATTTGATTCATTCATTTGTTGTAATTGTTTTACTACAACGATTTTTTTTATCACCTTGTGAATAACATAAAAGGAAAACCAATTCAAAATACTGAATATGTGTTTTGAAATGTTTCTGCCATGTTTTTGCATAAATTTCATTTGCAACACGTATGCCAATTCTTTCTGTTTTTTTGGGAGTTTATTTACACCAAAAAAAAAAGAAAAAAAATACCATAATGGTTTAGCAAATTACATAGATTAGGAATAACATTGGTGACTGCAAAAGTAGTAGTACTATTGGTCCATTGGAGCATGAAGACTTTAGACTAATCATCCATAGCATCAATTAATATCACTATGCTCTTTTGGTCAAAAGAGTAACATAAACAAATACCAATAAAATAAAAACTGACCAAATGTTTCATTTCACAATTCTACCACCCACCAAAATGATACACAAAAAAAGATCATTCTTCCAAAGCAGAAAGTAACACAAAATGATAGAATGAAATGAAGAAAAAAAAATTAACAAGTCTAAGTCAAAATCAAAATTATATACACACGGAAAATAAGTCAGTGAAACTAATTAACACCTTGTCACACCCTCTATGATATTATCTATCATATATATTATCTGAAAAGCAAATAAAAAGGAAAATTTTCCATGTGATGATATAAGGTCATATATAGTCTCAGATTCGATTCTCCCGATGACAATTTAAGTGGACTAATTTAACTTTATAAGGTCAGGAAGGAATCTGATGGGCTTGGGCCTGATGTTGTTGGGCTTGAGCATTAGAGAATGGCAATATTCTTGACTTGTTGGTGTTGGTTTGGTTGTTGCAAGGGTTTGTAGCCACACGTTCACAAGAAGGACACATAGTGAGAGTGGTAGCTGGAAGTTGCATGTAGAATGGTTGAGTAGTTTTCAAAGCTCTAAGCTCTTGAAGTTCTTTTTGTAATCTTCTATTCTCTTCTGTTAGTGTCTCACAACATCTCTTCAAATACTCACAATCCACTTCTGTTTGCTTTAACTTTGTCCTACAAAATCATACATTCCAAAACAAAACTTTAATAAAAAATATTAAAAAAAGACTTGAATAGATAAGTAAATTGTGTCACCATCAGCTTAACTCAGTTAGCAGGAACATGCATTGTTATATGCAGGGCCGATGTTCGAACCCGGAACAGCCACTAGGTTACTTAAAAAAAATAAAAGTAAATAGTACCTACAAATATCAAAAGAAATCTCGTATTACATTTTTTTTATCTTATGGTTTTGATTTAGTTCAAACAAAATTTATTCATATTAGAATACTATTTGATTTTAATTCTTCCAGATAAACTCAAATAAAATATTAGAAAAATTTATTTCTATCTGAACAGACAAAATGTCATATATTTATGAGGACTAAAATAAAATAATATTTGCAATGATTAAAAGCATAAAAAAAAGAATGATATTTTTTAGGGTATGATAAGGCATTTAAACCTAAAAAATTAACACAAAAATATTGAAGGATAAGACTCACCTTGCTCTTCTATTTTGAAACCAAACTTCAACTTGACGAGGACTAAGATTCAACTGTTTAGCCAGTGCAAGTTTTTGCTTCTGCAAACAAATAAATAAACATGATTAATTAACAAATAAACCTTAATTAATAGAAGAAGAAACAAGTAAATAAACAAAAATAAGAAATTTACAGGATTAAGAGTGGTGTGTTCTTTGAAACTTTCTTCAAGAAAAGCAGATTGATCTTTTGAAAGTCTTAGTTTCTTCCTAGTTGACCCATTTTCATCATCATCACTCCCTCTTTCAGCTTCACCTTCATTTTCTCTCTTGTTTCTTCCTCCATAATCAGCATTGTTATTCCTCATACTGAAATCCATTCCAAATGGTGACACAGAACTGCTGGGGGATGACAATGAGGTCCCGTCGTCAACGTCTTCGGTCGTCGCCGCCGGGAAACGGTTCACGTCTAGCTCCCTCACCGGTCCACCTGATGTTAACAAAAACAAAAAATGATTGAGTATATACAAGTATATTTAGTTTAAATATATTTTCATGCGAAACTGCAGAGACTAATATCTCGAAGTAACTAATTAACCTTTCATAACAAATATTTTTCAATATGCATTAGTTAAGAATATGTAGAACCTTGTACCAAATCTTGGGTGCAAATTCAAACCCACAATTTTCAAGCACTTTAAAACAAAAAAGATAAAATTAAATCTATAGAAACAAAATAAAATTAAACAAATTTATCTATTAAACTTGAAAAGTTGTGAGTTTTATAGGAAGGAAAAAATATATTTAACCATTTAGAGGAAAGAAAAAGATGTATAGTAAATAGAAAATTACATGGTTGAGTGAGCCAAGGAATGGGAAGGTGAGAAGAAGGGTGAGGAGATCTAAGAACAGGAGTGAAAGGAAGAAGGTCTAGTTGAATAGGTGGATCTGAAGAACCTCTTTTTTCCTCAGAAGCTTTTCCTTGTGTTGAGAAGAAACTTGGTAATGGATCTTTGTTGGGTTTGTCTAGAAAAGAGAAAGGTAATTTTGGTGTGTCACCTAAGCTCAAACCAAGTTCCATTTTGTTGTTACAAAGCACAATGTTTGTGATATATGAAGTTGTTGGTAGAATTCAAGTAATAACACTAGAGTTTTGAATAAGAAAACAATGAGAGTGCAAATTGAAATGAAGTTATGAAACTCTTTACAAGAAAAAGAAGAAGGGAATAATAGGTTTTTATTTGTGATGTTTGAAAAAGGGGTTTTGGTTTGTAGGATAGGAGGAGTAAAGATTGACCGACAAACACAGGTTGACAAAGGCACGTGAATCAATTTAATACTAGTATGAGTATATAATAATTATTACAACCATTCTCTCAGTTCTCACACCTTTTTCCCCATCCACCACCTCCTAAAGAAGGGAATAAAAATATCCACGAGGGAGACCCCCTCCTTATTTATGTACTACGAGTATTGTCTTTAAAAATTCATATATACTCTTATTTAAGTGTATATGTATATTTTTTTTATAAGCAAATAAATATATGTATATCCTTAAAAAAGAATGTATATGAATTTTTAAGAATTTTCAATTTAAGAGAGTATTTTTTTTATTAAAGATAATATCTTTAAAAAATAACTATATTTATGAGTAATTAGAAATGATGGAGTATATTGCACAAAAAAAAAGTATATACAAATATTGCGACATTTAAGTCAGTATAAGTGCAAAAAGAGAGAGGTATAAAAAATCTAGAAATTGTTTATGGTACTGTTTTTTTCTTCATCATAATTCGGGTTTCGATTATTTAGCTCTTTCAATTTTTTCTTTTTTAAAGGAACACTCTTTTATACGGTAGCACTTAGGTGTCATTGGTACCTTTGTGCATATCTCTATCTGAACAACTCATTCTCTCATTTAAATTTATTTTAATCATTCTTTTATCATTCTTTCTCATCTAAAATAAACTATGTTACTAATGACACCAAAAAACTATGGCACCCAAGTATTTCCCCTTTTATACAGGGGTTAGGAAAAATAGTATTTTGAAGGGACACTCTTGACCTTTCTCCTTATGTTAGCTCTTTTATTTAAAACAAAAGTAACTAAAACTATTTTGTTTAACAAAATCTATAAATGACATATAACAAATGTCATTTATAGAGCTAAAACCTTGTTCAAAAAACATTAGTAACTAAAACTAGTTTGTTTTTTTTAAGGAACTAAAACTATTTTTTTGTTGTTTAACAAAATATATAAATGACATATAACAATTCTTCATATAAATTAGGCGTGCGGTATCAAATTCTTAAGAAAAAATCAAATGGCTATCTAGTGCTATGGAATTTTTCTCTTTTCAATAAAAAATAATAGAATTGTTTTAAAACAAAAACTAATAGAATTTTTCTCTTTGAATTTTTTTTCTATCAATTTGACGAGGTAGATATTTGAAGAATGATAATGAAGAAAAATAATCATACGGGTCAGAAAAGATCGGCTGGAGATTCTAGATTTATTTTCATAGTACGGTCTTTTGGGTAAGATACGATTATAGGTCTATTTCCATTTTAAATTTCATGGGTTGGTACAGCTGATGTGGATCATAATAAGAGTATACTAGAACCTAATTTTAAAAATTGTTTAAGAGAAAAGTAGTACGAAGAAAATCGGTGTATAGAAGAAATTCCATTCGGGTGTAAAGCTATTCATGGTGACACATTCAAGAAAAGTGGTGGTATTAATAATTAAAATTAATGTTTTGTCTAACATGGATCAGTAAATTGATCTTGTATATGGACAAATTTATTTTCTAATATTTGAGCATATGTTATATCATTGACATTTTCAAGAGTGTTGAGAGCCATATACAAACCAATGTTGCATGATTACAATAGACATATGATTCTTAAGAAGATATTAAGAAGATACTACATATGTATTTTAAACCTTAAAACGTTAGATATATAAATCGTTTCTTTGAGTATTTTATTATTTATTCACTTATAATAAATAGTAAAACATAACTTCTTGCACAATCTAACACACATAAATTATCTCATATTCTCATTTGATATAGAGAAGAGATGTCACATATGTATTTCTATCTCATTTGATTTAGAGAAGAAATAACGCATATGTATTTCAAACCTTAAAATATTAGGTATATAAATTATCTTTTTAAATATTTGATCTTTTTAAATATTTGATTTAATGATGAGACTTTTTTTTGGTCTTAGATGAAGTGGTAATCCACTTAAAATAAACTCACACACAACTGTGAGGTCCCGGGTTCGAACTCGGGTCACAACGTCCGACATTGTAATTTCGGCATTTGTCAGTTGAGGTAGGACTTGTAGACTGATTTAATGATGAGACTTATTAATTTAACAGTGGAAACAAGTTTTTGTATGGTGCAAAATCTAACTCATTTAAACACAATATAATTGAACTCAAATTAGTATAGTCAATTTTGAATACAATCTAATTAAACAAAAACGGTTGCTCTCCAATCGAATAAATGCTTATGCAATTTGTTGCTCACCAAACAAGACACAAAATAATTAAGAGGTTGCACCAAACAAAACAGGGTCCAATAACATCATGATGACAAGGAGAAGAAAATGATATATCATCCTATAAGATATGTCTGGGATTATTAACCTGCTCCTATTGTCTTATTGATTAGCAAGTATATATGTTGTTTTTATCATCAATCGTCGCCATCATACTCATTCTTATTCTCATTATGCATGACAATATGATAAGAATGATTATTTGTCTTTGGGTACCAATTTGAAGAAGAATCATGTGGGATTGTGGGATATAGTATTTATTAAGGCATGATAAAAACAGTTGAACAGTCCTGTTTCAATGTTTTCTTTCAGTTTTTTGTTTTTTGCTAGTATCAAAAGTTATTAATTTAGGGAAAATGGTTTTGTGCAGTTTCCAAGTTGAACAAAAAAACAAATAGGTTATATAAATGTCTGACCAGTTGAAGTGAAATGACTCTGGTAGCTTCCAGCTGGAGATTTTAAGCTACAAAACAAAGATACTAACTAGCTAGTATGTATTTTTCGTTAGGACAAGATTGTTAATTAAAAAATTACTTAACGAATTTCATTATTATTTTTTAATAATAATGTAAATAACTCCTTATATATTAATACAAATCATGATAATAAAACATTAAAAACCTAATAATTGCTTTTAAGAAAATTGTATACTTGGGAGTTTCACATTTGAATATCCATTAACAAATTTAAAGTTGTAACTTGTGAAAATCTAGTACTTTTTTTTAGAGGAAAATATAGAAGTACTTGATTTAACGAAATGGTCACAATAGTCACCACACATCATGTATATCTTAAGAGCTCCAACAAATTTAAATCATTAAAAATATTTTACTATTGTATCCAACGATATTTTTATAAGTAAAAAGATTTTATTGCTTTGATTAAAGGGATGCTCAAGCCCACAACGGACAATCAAGTCAAATACATTAAAAACAAGAGAGTGGATTAGTCCACCAATTAGCAAAAAAAAATTATTATTTTTTCATTCTCTACAAATAAACCAAGACCAAGCTATGCGCTTAGCCCCATCAGTCACCTCCGCATTACTTGCACCTTCTAAATAAAAAGAAGGTATTGCGCTTCAACCAAATGCACTATATCATAGCTAACTAAATTAGATGAGACACTTTCCTACCAATCTTCCGTTTGCAAGCCTCTTTGAATTGTAAAAAAATTATCAACAAATTCATCTCCCACCCGGTTGCATTCAAATCATCCAAGTAAATATACACTCTCATATCAATCTCGTCTTTGGACAACTTGCAAACAAATGACATGCTTCCGATGATGTATACATTTATGATACTTATCTAGAGACGAAGAATTTATGACTTAAATATCACATTAAACATTTTTATAAATAAAATGTATGGTCTCTTAACATATTATTATTATTGTTTTGTTATTGTTGTTTGTAGTGTCAATTAGATCGACAAACCGACCACGTTTTACTATTCCGAGAAAAGTTTTATGCTTTTAATCTAGCTTTGCAATTGTTTAAGTAAGCAAATAAATCATGGTTTATAAAAAGGGGAAGCTAAGGTTTCTTGTGTACTCTTTTGGAGCAATATTATAAGTGTTTCATAATGAACATGAAAAACTATTGAATGGTAGTTTTGTTTAGTGTTTTATGTATGTATGTATGTATATATAAAAAAAGATTGGTATCCAATGACATAGAGTCCATAAAATGAGGGTCATGTGGGGTATCCCCAATCAAATTGAATATTATAGGTCCGGTCCATCTTTTTACCCTTTTGTTTATTTGAATTTGATGAAATTGAAATATGAGGAAGAACACAAGTTTAGAAGAAAAATATTGTGGTCCCTTGCGCGTGTTAGCTTTTAGAATGAAGAAAATATTGTATTTAAAAATAGGGCACACAGAGGAAATAAGGAGGGTCAGATATGTCATGCTTTTGGGATCATTGCAATAATTGAAGTCATGCAGGCTTTAATGATAAGCTGCAGAGAAAGATGTGTGAATTATTGGGTGGGACCCTTTTGCTTTCAGAAAACGAACCTTTGCCAAAAAGTGACCATCATGTAATAATTGTTGATGAAAATGGAATGGAATGTTAAAAAAGATAACATACCCCACCTAACCGTGAAGAATGGGTATATTGAACATCTTCTACTATCTCTTCTCTTACCCTCCCAATTTCCACAATCACAAGTTTTCATTTCTCAATCATGCACGAGATTCGCGAATTAGACTAGACAAACAACAAAGGGTTGAATATTAGTACTACTTCAATATATGTCAAATCCAATTATTGTTAGACCGAGTCGTCTCAAAACAATTTAGCTATTCCATCATTTTACACAAGGGTAAAGGTTAATTTGTGCCTTCAAAGACACATATTAAAAAATTTATTATAGAAATATACGTATCAAAAGTCGTGTATTCAACTTCTTAAAAGTTGAAATACTATGTTTTCCAATGTAAAATTGTTCTTTTTAGATTCCTTAATATGTGCCATTAGGGCACAAGTTAACATGATCTTTTTCAAATTGATCAAATTGATTCATGTCTTTGTACCAAATTCTCAATTTGGTTATGACTCTATTAATAAGTTAAAATGATCACAATCTTTGTCAAACTTTTCTCAGATTGGTCTCCAACTCTATTAGTTTTTTTGTATTTTAAGTCATTAACGTACCAAATAAGATCCAAAACATATTATGTCATTAACCACTAAATAATATCTAAAACATTGAGTCATTAACACTCAAAATACAAAATAATTAATAGAGTCAGAGACCAATTTGAGCAACGTTTGACAAAGACAGAAACCATTTTGAGTTATTAATAGAGTCATAGACCAATTTGAGAATTTGGTACAAAGATAAAGACCAGTTTGATGGTTTACTCTAAGAAAAATGTATATAAAAAAAAAAAAAAAATTGATTTTCAATACTCTTATCAAGTATTGATGCATTCACCATTATTACTATAAATGATACATAAAATATATTCATCTAATTTATTCTTATTTATTTGTTACATGTGTTATTTCTTTTTATTGAAAATTGAAGACATTTTTGAAAAGAAAAAAATCAATTCAAAAGAGCTGAAAGAGATTATTTTCTTTATATATATAGTACAGATAAAATGAAAGATACTACACCGAGTGATGGAATTAATATTAATTAGAGTGTATAATTGAAAAAATAATAAATATAGCATTTCCTTCAACAACAAAAAATATAGCATTAAAAGTAAAATAAATCATTTATTTTGAGACAATTTTTTTTTTTTACAAACGAAACACTAACCGTGGAACCGAAAGAGTAATGTGCGATTTTATTTTTTTTTGACCAAGTAATGTGTCGACTTATTCTCTAAGGATAAGTGTTATTGGACTCTATGTAAGTGGAACAAAAGGTAAAATTTTATATCGAAAAAAAAAAACTTTTTTTTGAGCAATTGAATGTGCCAATATTCCTTTTTTCTTACCCTAAATTGTTTGCACCAACGCTTTATCTCCATTCACCTTTGATCGTTGGGATCATTACACCACAATCATTTAATTGTGTTGACCATTTTAAAAACTTTGTTGTTTGAGATAGGTTTAGTTAAAAAACTTAGCCAATTTTCAAATTTATTTTAATGAAAAATGTTAAAAAGTGTCCTAAGGATATTGGTTAAAAGGACAAACTTAAAATTTTTGTATTGAGAAATGGTAAAAAATTATAGATTTGTTATGAAACTAAAGAAATAGGAACATGAATAAAGTAGAGAGAAGTAGAGAGAACCGGGTTTGGCCGGTTCCGGCCGGTTTTCATCGGTTCGAAAACATAGCCGATCCGTTGAGCAACTCGAACCGGTGACTTTTGGTGGGCAAGTATAATATTGGCCAATTGTTATATGGACATCCACTTATAATATTCATAATACTCCCCCTTGGATGTCCATCAAGGATATGCCTCATTAAAACCTTACTAGAGAAAAACCCGATGGGAAAAAAATTCGAGTGAAGGAAAAAGAGTACAACATCCTTTTGTGTGATAATCTGCCTCGTTAAAAACCTTACTCGAACCGGTGACTTTTGGTGGGCAAGTATAATATTGGCCAATTGTTATATGGACATCCACTTATAATATTCATAATACTCCCCCTTGGATGTCCATCAAGGATATGCCTCATTAAA
>Ga0315913_1006276_pt1 | contig 14377 bp, 6 predicted proteins | sample MpolsnodulesMG_FD_207736 | JGI IMG/M metagenome (GOLD analysis project Ga0315913, IMG submission 207736) | Medicago polymorpha root nodule microbial communities from Los Angeles, California, United States - small nodules | ecosystem: Host-associated > Plants > Roots > Nodule | place: USA... | reverse complement strand
GTTAACATTGCCAGGTGTTTTTCTAACCAAAGCATATGTTGGATTTCCTGCTTTAATACTTGCCCATACTATGTGTCTTCCAATAGCTCCTGTTGGTCCTAGGATGAGGATTTTGTTTTCAGTTGCCATTGGAAAAAAAATAACTTTAGTAAAAAAAACAAGTGTGATTATGTGTTTTTTTTTTCTTGTTTTGAATACTAGTGAGTGTGTGATGAATAGCAATACTTTATTTGGTATTTATAGGACTTCATTGGATTGCCACCAACTTCGGTCTAGCTACTACTGATCAAGTCTCTTTGTGTTGTAGTGACCAAATTAAAATTAAAATACTCATTTTCGTTGAACTAGTGGCAGGCTTTGTTGGTCAAAATTGACATCTCACCATGAACATTTTTTATGAGGAGCAGCCTTTTAATTTGAACTGATATTGGTGATTAAATAATGATGATAGTTTGACAACTATGTGGAGTACATATCTTATAGTATCATACTATTATATAATTGATAAAGAGAGATAAGAAGAAAATAAATATTAATTACATATCTTATAATGGAGTACATATCTTACAGTATTAGTAATTCAGGCAAAATTACATATCTTACAGTTCTTTAACTTAACTTTAGATAATAATTTGGTTTTTTTTCGTTTTTTCATTACAATTTTTCCCTTTCGGTCTATTTACATATTTGAAGGTTGAAAAAGGAAAGAAAATTATGAATTTAAAACTGAACCCAAAGATGTATAGTTTTGTCTAAAATTGAAAATATATGACGAAAAGGAAAAGGAAATTTAGAAAATTGGATGTAAAAGTAAATATAAGGGGAAAAGTTTGAAAATGTTACTATTATTGGGACTCGTTCTATTATTTTTTGGGTTAATTGTGCTTTTTGTCTGTTAAATTATTTTCTAGATTTCACTCTAATTTTTAAATTCTTTTCTTTCAATTTGGTCTCTTAAGTTACAAACATTATAAATGTTTATACCTTAAGATATCAAAATATATATTTACCGGAAAAAAGGATATCAAAGTATATAATGTTTGTATCTTAAATGATACAAAACAAGAAAAAAAACGGAAGACTAATATGTCTAATGTTTATAATTTAAAGACTCAAAAATATAATTTAGTCATGTTGTAATCCTTGTAAATATAATAAATTATAGAACTGAAAACCAGTTAAGAAAAAATGTTGCAACCTACCATCTATAAAATACAAACGAAGTCATAGAGATTTGATTAGTAAACGATTTTGCAACCACATCAAAGGAAAACGGTGACAATCTTGTAGTGATAAAAACGAAAGTCGTTGTTTAATACTCTTCTTCTTTCAAAAAAAAAAAAGGTGTTTAAAATATTTTAATTGATAAAGATATTATATATGTAATGGTCGAGATTCAAACTCTCATTTTTGTATTTTAGAACTAAAATTTTAGCAACTAAACCACTTGACTAAAAAAAAATTAAATGAAAATCACTTTAAAAATCAGTCCATATACATGTGAAAGTGTCACAAATCATGACTAATATAAAATGTTATCGGTTGCTTGATTGATCCCGCTAAATATTTCGTTTGAATATTTTTATTGTATTTTAATTTAATAAAATTATAATTTGATATGTCTATGAATCTTAGTTCAATTGGTAAAATGTCAAAATTGTTATATCAGACATCATGATCAATGTTTAAACGCCAACACTTTTACATATGTATGAATTTAAACTGACTTTGTCATTTCGTCTATCTACACAATATATAAATAAATAAATCATAATTTGGTATTTGGATTTGTAAAGGTGTCGTGTCGCAGCTGAATTCCTAATACTTCCGGTCAGAAAACTTTTGAAAGGAAAAAATTAATTCCCAACCCATCAGAATTACAAATTAGTCTTAAAAATTTACGTCACAGTTGCTGAAGGAATCTTGAGGGAGAACTTTGTTGCTAATTAGGCTTTGAAATTATGCACCAAGAACAAGTTCGCACCAAAAAAAGACAAATGAAATCGATAATTTTAAGTTAGGGAAGTGCAAGCTTCTTGATTTTGCACCTCTCTTTCCCTCTAAGCCAATCCCTACCTGGGTAGTTTCTTCTAAGTTCTATTTGTTGTTAGAATTTAATTTGAGTTTAATTTATGTACACGGTGTTGTAACAAAAAACAAAATTGCAAGATCTTTCTTGGTTATATATGGCCTTCTATGAAAAATGAAGAAGTCATGTCTCACCTAATATAATTTTTTCTATTAAAAAAGAGAAGCCATATAATTTCCTTGAGTATTCCACTTTATACATATACATATACATATAATTTGTTTAGAACATATTCGAAATTAGAAAAGTAGGCTAGACTAGTTATTCTAGTTTCCTTATAATCAAGGTAATTAATGGATAAACCATTTATACATATACATATAATTTGTTTAGAACATATTCGAGATACAACCCATTTAAGAAGGTCGAGGAATTGGGGGATCGTATATGGAAAATCAAGGCGTTGTTAAGGGTGAACAATTTGATTTGAAGGGTATGTCGTGATTGCTTTCCCACGCGTGTATGATTGAATGGTCGAGGCGTTACATGTCCTTCTGCACGTGTCATGTGTAGTGAAGCTAGCAAAGATACATCACATGTTTTGTTTACTTATCCCTGATCAATCAAGTGTGGAAGACATCGAACATACGAGATGTTGTAAAGCCAATAGTGAATGATTATGATACTCCGACATAAGTTGTTTTTATGTTTATTGTATACGTTCTATGGAGTATTTGGAAACGTCGTAACTTGAAACTATGACAGCGTCAACGAAACAACACAAGTTTTTGAACGTGTCGTGCATATGTTAGAAGACTGGAAACTTGCGCAAGAGATGAGGAAAATCGCAGATTTACTAGCATCAAATATTTCCCAAGCCACCTACCTATTCTTCAATCTCCAGCTGACAATTACACCTTTTGATCTCCAAAATTCAGAACACTCTCTCAAAAATGTGCTTTTCTTTTATAGGCAAGGTCTTAAACGCCTAAAATCGTGTCACAATGATCAAAATCATGATAGAATGTCTTCATTTAATTCAAAATTGAAATTTAATGCTCCTGAAAATCGTACGATTTAGTGATCATATCACAATTTCAAGTCAATATCAACTTCTCCGTTCGTGTCACGATGCTGTAAATTCAAAAACCTTGTATTTTCCAACTTTCTTCACTTTCAGGATGACTAAAAACACTAGTTTTGTTTAGGTTATTCCACTATCTAACATCGTTCACTAGTTTTATTTTTTTTATTTTTTTTTTATAGATTTTCTTTGTTTTTATTATGTATTTTGAGATTTTGTTGTGATTTTTTCGTTGGCACACATTATGCTTAATTTGAAATCTTTCTTATTTTAATATTTATAGTGCTCTTTTGGCTTAAAAAAATTAAATGTATATAATTAACATATAATTGTGAGAGAGAAAAATCTACAAGGCAACTTGACGTATCCATTCAACATCTCATATGTTTGTGTATAAATGTTACATTTGAAAATAGGACAAATGTTATATTTTATAGGTCAAATACTTCTTTTGATCCTTTAAATTTGACAAAAATATATGGTTGGTCCTTTAAGTTTTTCAATTTTTAAATAGATCATTATACCTTTTTAAGGACTTATTTGAAACTTAATAACTTTAAATAAGTGTATTAAATTAACAATTTAAATGACTTGTTTGAAACTGATTTTTTTTTAAAGACCTATTGAAAATTAAGAAAAAAACCTAAAGACTTATTCAAAACTTAACAAACTTAAATGATAAAAATATATTTTATTTGTTTTATATAGATTCTTAATTTTAATTTGTTAAAATGTAGCATCAATCGTAGCCATACGATGTTTTCAAGAAGAAAAATCAATATTATAATTTCTATGAAACACCAAAGAAACTAGAAAAGTCTTTTGAAAAGAAAAAAAGAAACCTATGACGTAAGTAAGTGTTTTTAAAAGACCGACGGCTAGGGAGGGTCGGTAGTGTTAAAACATGGTCTTGACTTCAACTTTTCTTTTTATGATAAAAATTTTGACTTCACTTTAGGCATTTAGTATCAGGTTGATAATGAAGCATAAATTTTTTTTCTTTTTATATTGTACGTGATCAAGCATGACATTATGATCTCTAAAAAACAAAAAAATGACATTATGAACCATGTTCTTAGACATAAATCCGCCACAAATGAAACATAGTTTAGATGATGGACAGCCATTAACAATTTCCCTATACAGTCCTAAAACTGGTAAAAATTAGAAAAGGCGGAGTGCTCAAATGAAGACTTTGTTCAATTTTCAAGAAGTAATAAGGATTATCAAGAATGATTTTTTTGTTTTTTGGATCAAGAATGATTATTTGAGCTTCATGATGATGCAATTGATGCTCACTTAAAAAGAACACAGAATGAAAGATTGCAATGTTGGAATTTAAAACCGTAGCCAATAGTCATAGATAAAAATTACTATAGTATATTTAAATGATAGCGAATAGATCAAAAAATTGTATACCCAATACAGATCTAGAAATTTGGATTTCTAAATGTGTGAAGTGTTTTCTCAATAGTCCTTAAATATATTAAAATTATAAAAATAAACCAAATGCGACTTTCCGTTTTTGTTGGTTTTTTTAATCATCAAATATCTTTTATATTAACTAACTTGTCAATGTAGTTTTTACGGTGTGCAAATTGTTAAATTTGTATATCCATATAAAAGTCTATTAATATTCATGAATTTAATATTCAATGGATAGGATTTTGCAAGGGAAACATGAGGTGTAAGGTTGTTGACTATGAATCAATCAATTTACACTATGTACACTATAATTATCAAAAAATTAATTTGAATAAGTTTTTTTTCTTTTAAACCAAATTAATAAAATATTGTATATTACTATAAACAATGAACTAGAACAAACATTCCGAAAAAACTAGAAAAAAAAAATTGTAGTCTTTTTTAAGAAGTTAAATTAGTCCATTTAAATTGAACTTGAGACCTTGAGGCGGAGCACCCTCCAAGATCACAAGTCAATACCACCAGACCAACTCAAGTGGGTTAAAAAAAACTTAATACATCCTTGCTTTTAAAAAATAATTATTTTAAATCCTTTAGCATATTTTCGGTATATTATTGTAGATATTAGTTTCGGAAAAAAATTGTCATAAAAAAGTTTTTTTTTGTTGTTACCGATTGTACACATTAGTTGTTACTAGTGAACAAATGCATACAAATGTACACTGTACTAGTATTTACACCCGTGCAACGCACGAGGAGTTTTTTTTTTTTTGAGAGAACGGGAGAAAATTAATTATAGATATACATATCATTAATTATACATATAGTTTGTTGTAGCTGATAAAAAATATAATTATATTTTTTTAATCGATTAAAATATAATTAACTTAAAAAACATATACTAATTAATGGTATTGCATTATAAAATATATCCTATAGTCCCGGTATTTTTGAAAGCATCACAAAGGCTACATAAATTCATTGAGGCTATGTTTGAATTGATGGAATGCAGTGGAATGAGATGAGATGGAATGAAATAAATTAAGATTCCATTGTTTGGATATTCATTAAAAAGATGGAATGGAATGGAACACAATGGAATACATTCCATCACTTACTCTCATTTTGCTTACCTCCCAATTTGGGTGGAATGAGATGGAATCTTCAATAAGTTAATTGTTGATTTGCTAAATTACAAAGATATCCTCGTCTTCTTTACTTTTTTTTCCTCAAACTTATTCTATATTTCTTCGATCTACAAAGTCATTTTCTCTCAATCTGCATATGTTTCTTTCTGTAGTTCCTTATTATGAAAATTGCAACGTGAAATAACAACAGTGACACACCATTGTTTCTGAATCTTATACCAAAAAAATCCTTTATCTATTAAAAAAACACCATTAGTTCACTTCTAAATCTAATAGTGGTTCAATGATCCAAAAATATGCGTCACTTTTTATTTCAAGGAGAAAAACTTGCATCACTTTTTATACTGATTTTCTCCCTTTCATCCTGATATTTTTTTTTACGTGTTCATCCTATTATATTCTAATTGATAACATGTAATACTTTTATCTTTTTATTAATTTAATTAGCACTATTAATATAAATTATAAAATTTTGGTCATTTTCGTTCAATGATATTATGTTTTTTTGTTGAATAAGATAATATATTTTAACTATATAATATTTTTAATAGAAGGATAAAAATGGAATATATAATTCATAACTCATTCCGTTCCACCCACTTTCCAAACAATGGAATGACTAATTTGTTCCGCTCCATCGTAAAATATCCAAACAATGGAATGAAATAATTGTTCTGCTCCATTTCATTCCACTTCGTTATGTTCCGTTCCGTTCCATTTGTTTTAATGTATCCAAAATTTTAAAATTTGCAAATCTATAGTGGTTAAGGTACCTGTGTATGAGTACATAAATTCAACAATTTCTGCACCCTAAAAGCCATCACTTGCCAACATGATTACAATTAAAAAACACATTATGTGTGTTGGTTTTCGTGTGGAAAACAACGAAATCCATAGTCATGTGACCAAAATTGAGTATTTATGCAAAAATAGCAATTTTCAGAGGAATAGATTCTCTAAGTGCAATTCTCTCCATTTTTTGTCATTTTTACATCTATACTATTAAATATGAGAAAGAAAAAGAGATATTAAATTTTGAAGAAAAAAAAATGATATTGAGTGTTTAGTCATTAATCAATTTTTTTTTTTTTTTATATTTTACGTGATCAAGCATGACATTATAAGATGTTTGAAATATGGACAGTCTGAGCATATTAAGGTATCGATGTTCGGATGAAGCAATGTCAGGAAAAGGTTATGAGTCAAATGTTAGCAATTTCTCCCTCTCTATGGAAGATGAGGGAGATGATAATGTTTTCTAAAAATTGAGAATTGTTTCATCATGGCATTTTCGTGTTGCCATGGTAAACGATGAGTATTTATAGCTAGCAAGCTAGTACATTTGCATTGATTGACATTAATACAATGTGCCTTGTGAGATTATGTCAGTGGTTGAAGAGCTTCTAATAATTTATACAATGAATATTTTATATTCTAATTCTTCTTGCCAACATTAGAGTTGCACCATAAATTTTCATCCTAAATTTGGGCACGTGTAGATTCTTAAAGTGATTTAGCTTCAAGTGAAATATACTCTTACATGGAGTATGATAAGTCTTTTGAACTATGCTTGTCAGTAAAGACAATGTTAAAATTCTTGAAGTGGTTTAACTTCAAGTGACTACTATAGTATTTATGGTGAAGTGTGACAATTCTTTTGAACTATGATTGTTAGAGAGACAATGGAAGTATATGTATCATTTTAAATCAAGGTGGAGATTATTGGTGTGGATTGGAAATATACATGTGGAAGAAGATCCACATTTCTTAGAATTGTAAAGGAAGTAGGAGACCAATGCTATATATATGAGCTCTAGTTCTTCATTGCAAAATGCACCAGTCAAAAACACTTTAAATTTATATTTTACATTATTCTGTCGCATATTCTCTTGTGTTAGAGTATTGTGAGGGGTAGATTGGATATTTTCTTTGGAGAGTTTGTGTGTATTGGGGTCATGTGGTTTTTGAGGATAGTCTACACGTTTTAACAATTTTCACAGTGTTATTCTTTGGTTTTTTTTTTTTACAACTGTCATGGATTTTTCTTAGCTTTGAAGTTTCTACACTATATTTTTAGATTCTTATTGCGTTTCTTTCTTTAAAAAAAATAAAAAATCTTATTGTGTTATTTCATTTTTATTTTTGCCATGGCTTCATTATTCGAAGATAAGTGTGGCAATAATCGAAAACTGAAATTATTTTTTTTGAATAAGCAAAAATGATATATACTAATGGTGACAAGCAATCTCTTCAGCACAATGTGTACCAAAGAAACCACTAAAATTTACAATACCAACACCTGAATAAAGATACAAATTAACCGATGTCCAAACACAAAAGCAGACTCGACCACCACATAGTACCAAAAACAAAACAGACTTTCTTGGTTAAAAAACTGATATTATTGGCCATGAACATATTTAATTTAAGAATATTGAAATATGTTTTTGCGTTAATTTTTCGTTGCAATTTACTAATGATAACAAAAGCTATCCCGACTATTTATTTTTCACCTAATAATTCAAACTTAATTGCATAAATAAAAAGAGACGGACTTTACTTGTTACTATTGGTATAGATATGATTTAGTATCATTGCCATCAGACATCTAATCATTGAAATTTTTAGGAGAAGAATATGCTTGTTGGAAGACATTAATCAATCGACGGGAAATCGTGTGGTGATGTTGAAGTCGGTCTTGCAGTCATTACCAATTTATTTAAGGAAAATGTACATATATAAGCATTAGCTAGCATAGTGATACTCATAACGTAATAGATGTTCATTATCTGAACTTTCACTCGATACATGGTAAAGCAATCATTACAAAATAAAATTTGGAAGGATTCTTTTGATGATAAAACAAACACAAATGATCAATAGAAAGACAACATATATGAAATTTGACCAATACTACATTGTTTTGGGTTTATTTTGGTGAAGAGGTTTGTTTTGGCTTCAAACAAATGCATTCAAGTAGTTGTCGACCGTAGTGTATTTCACCTCAGGATAAATTTCAGAAGCTTCCACACCAAAAGAAGGTTCAATCTCAAAATTTGTACAATCTCCTTTTACTGACATTGAGTGACCTAATGCCAACATTAAGTTTGCAGGGAAAGGAGACTCTGCAGAGAAGAAAAAAAATTCATATAGCATAAGTATAACATATATGTCACACATTAAATTATTTGAGTGTATTGCTAGCATAGATATTTTCATCAAAAAAAGATTGTCCGTACTGACCTTGAATGCTCTTAAGAAGTTGATCCTCTGGAACATAAATTTTCTCAAGAGTGCTCTTAATTTTATTCTCCCACAATGAGACGAGCTCATTGAAAGACAAAACATTGGCAGGAGGCCTAAAGTACACAATTTTGTTCAAGGTTCTTGGATCGTCCACTGCTTTAATGGTATAAGTACCAATGTCTTCCTCCGTGACATAAACTCCTAAAACACGAATTTCAAACGTATAATTTTAACTTGTAGAAGAAAAAAAATGTTTTGAAAAGATTTTGTAAGATATTACCTCTGACATTTCCATCTCCAAGAATGACCACTTTATCGCGGGGAGGAGATGTGACATTTTGTTGTCCTAATGTAGGAAGGAAGTATCCAGCGAAGGCGTTAGAGGAAATATAAGTGTAAGGAATTCCTTCAGCTTCAATTGCCCTTCTGATTTTTGCTTTTTGCCCAAAAAAGCTAGCTACCGGCTCAACGGCATGGTGACGGTCAACGTCGATCCCGAATTCAGATGGGAGAAACCTCTGATAGCAAAAAATTATACCAATTTATATAGCTAATTCAAGTATATTGCTATTTTTATTCAGTGGAAAATAAGACAAATTTGTACCTTGATGTTTCCAGCTTCTTTTATTGCTGCTATAAGCTTCACTTGGTCATCTACCTGTGCCCCACCTAGTGTAGAAATAACTACATCAACTTGTTTAATTGCCTTAACAAGACTTTCATGATCACCTAGATCACCCTATAGAATCAAAATGAGAAATAGATATTAGAATATTTATTTCAACTTTGAAATAATTATGTAAATATGTATAGTGATTGAAAGATACATACATAAAGCAAAGTAACTCCAGAAGTTTTGAAGCTCTCAATAAGCTTTGATTTTTCAGGATGAGAAACTGTGCTCTCCCTAATCAAAGCAAACGTGGGGTGTCCTGCTTTTGCACTTGCTTCAATTATGAATTTTCCTATGTAACCTGTTCCTCCTAGGACTAGGATTTTGCTCTTCTCTGCCATGATCCTAATTAAAGAAAAAAAATTCCAAAATAGAAATTCAAAGTTGTGTGTTTGTTGTAATTAACTTAACTGTGGTTGTGACTGTGCAGATCAAAGGGATAGATTAAGCTATTTGTAGGACATAACCATTCCCTAATGGACATAAATGTCCTTAGTCAATGGTCATTAGTTCAATATTCTATGCTACAAATTTGTCTCTTTTACGAATCCATTGACTTTTATTAAGTTGATTGTAAGATTTTTAAGAAATATGTAAAAAACGATATATTTTCCGCATGTATTTCTTATACAATGTTTTTGACAGAAGGGTCACTGGTTTAGAGTTCTTAAAATGTTAACTTTTTTTTGGAAGAACTTGGGTGTTAAACTAGCACACACACTAAGGGCAGAGAAATGGAGTACAGCTGTTGAAATCAAAGAAAAAGTTTTGTGTGGTCCTAAGATTTGGACATAACATTTAAAAACATACTAAAAAAAATTGAAAAGGAAGGAGAGAAAATAATTAAATAATATATATTTTTAGATTGATTAAACCATATGTGATTTTATGTATATGTGATTATAACATTTATTTATTTGAGGTTGTGATCAATCAAACATTTCTCTAGAATAAGTGTCTCAACATATCAAATGTTCTTGCAACATTTTACCGACGAGGCTGCACTTATGAAACCTAAGAAGTGCTTTGTTATTCATGTCCCTTTCATTTACTCGTCTAGTCTTGCATATAAACAAAAATAGTAATGCACATGGCCGACATTTGGACTAGCTACATGTATTTTCTCTTACGTCCAATGGAGTATTAATTTTTTTTTGACAAGCTGGTCCAATGGAGTATTTCTATATTATTAATAAAAGAGAATCAAATGGCGATGCATTGAATTTGAAGAGCAGTATAATATATTTTATGACATCGTGCTCTTCGGTCGTGAAAATGGTCCATTGAAAATGATATAATTTTTCTATGGTTGATAGATGATCAATCTATCCATTCAAATAAAGTTAAATATTGAATGGCCGAATGTTTACATGTAGTTTTATCATAGCGGCACCACTAAACTGTTAGCACTAAAGTTTTTTTTCTTCTTTTTTTCTACTGTCACTGTAATCTTCTCTTCAAGATCTTCGAAAAATCCCTAAATAGTTAAGTCTGGTCAATAAATTATTATGAGTCAAATTCAAATTCTTTCAAAAAATTCGTCATTTAAAAAAGAACTCATTATCAATTTGAGCACACTATTGTTTGGTTAAATGGTTAAATAATGTGTATTTTTTGAATAACTAAATGGTATGTATTTTTATCCTAAAAAAATTACATGTTCTTAATTATCTCTTAATTATCTGAGGAGATTAGTCTCCACAATTGCATGTGGTGAATACTTTTAATTTACAAAAAAATTTATATGAATTTTTGTGTTTATAAGCTTAAATTCTGTCTTCAAATAATAGTGACCATCACATATTTTTTTAACATTGAAAATTATTTACTTTTAATGTCTTAGCTTCACGTCATAAAAAAAAATCACTTAGTTGTTCCATATAAATAGATTGTTCAATCTAAGTATGGTTGTTTTATGAAACAAACAACAAATATATTTTTTTTCTTTAAGGGGAAACAACAAATATATCTTAACATACATAAAATTTTAACATACATTTTTAATAATTTTAACACATAAGTTCTTTTTGAATCAAAAACATATCCAAACGATATTCTTGTCAAAAAAATTAAATAAATTTCCAAACGATATTAACTATAGCGACAAAATTTATCGAGAATATTTCACGAGCGTTGTAAAAAAAAATCGCTTGCTAATACGAGTGTTGTGAACTTTTTTGAGAGGATGAGTGTTGTAAAATTTGATCACCTAAACTTGCATTTTGTTAATTTGAATTCTCTTATGTGTCATCCCCTGAATTTAAGTTACTTTCTTCAAATTCTAAATGATTCATGGCCGTTGTCATCACATGAAAAGACTACATAATATATGAAAACTGTGCACGTGTTATTTTTCTTTTTTGTCTCTATTTATTACTAGTAGCTTTGTAGAGAAAAAGTTGATCACAAGAAGTTATATAGAAGAAAGAAATGTATACAAAACAATTTTCGTGAAAAATTTCGCGTTAATTATCCTCGCGATATATAGCATGGCTGATTTAAATTACATCATGTGTGTGAACTAAAAGCGAAAATACAATTTTGAGTTAAAAAATGCAAATGAATTAAAAAGGAATAAAAGGTTATTACAAAAATGTACACTTATTCATAATTTTTTTTTTTTGTGGTGTCCAGAATTCGAACCCCAGACCTTACATATATTATGCATTATACTTACCAAATGAGATAAAGATTTCTTACTGAAACACGAGATAATAAATTATCATTGATAAATATAAAAATTATATTTATATTTATCGATGACAAACATTAATCGAAGATTTTATTTTATATTACCAATAAGAAATATTTGTCCATTGAATATAAAAAAAAACCAGTTTTTTTTATATTAACAGGTGACGTATTGTCATACCTCAATTTTTGACCTAAGATGTCACCGACACGTGTCGTTTTGACTCTACATTCATACGCCGTTCGGCCCTAACCGATCTCTAATTTTCAGTGAAAAAATTCGGCAGAGAGTTATTTTAAAATACCTCATGTCGGTTCCGAGTCGGGCCCTCTTCTCTCAATTTTCATCTTTTAATTTTAGTTTCCATCTTTTATTTAAATTCTTTTAATTAATTGACTTTAAATTCATTCTTTTTTTAAATCTTTATCTTTTATTATTTGGAGTCTTTTTATTTTTATTTATTATTCTAATTTCAGCCCAACACAGGCTGTCAACAGGCTGTCATGCACCTCATCTCAATCCAAAGCCAATTTATTTTGCTCTTCTCCAACAAACCCTAATCCCAATTGTCACACTATAAATAAACCTGCCAAGACAAACAGAAAGGGACAAGAAGAACAAAAACGCACAAACAGCCCACAATTTTTACACAGCCAGAAACCAACCGAAACTCATCTGCAAAAACAACCAGCAAAGGGGACTAAAATTCATAAACAATTTTCAAAAAAACAACAGAGGCCGAAATCCATTTGCAAAAAAAATCAAAACACAAATAGCACAAGTAACAAAACATAAAACCCACAAACTCAACCATTTCCAACACCGACGACAACCGCAAGAACTAGTCACATAAACCCAAATCAGAACCGTAAGACAACACGAATACGATTTGTTTCCAACAACAACAAACCGGCGCGGCTCAAACCGACACACCAACAGTCACGCCACAACGGAGATCGGATCCTAAAGAACAAGGAGGTGTATTTCCGAATCTTAACCTCTAGATCTAAGGTCGTAGGCTAGTTTCTCTGGAATTTTGAGTTTGGAAACGGAATCAGGAGGTTAAAATACATAGGAAGAGTAAAAAAAATTAAAAAAAAAGAAAGAGATTTTTACTCCGACGCGGTGGCGCCGCTGCGATAACTCGCCGGCCACCGCGCCGGAATTTCCCAACCACCCATTCTCCAAATCGGAGAAGATGAAGATAGAGAGGAGAGAGAACAGAGCGTTTTTTGCTCTAAGGGAAGAGAAGAGAGAGAAAGAGTCTCTCAAAATGAAAGAAAATTAGGGTTACACCCTATTTATACACTCACCCAAACCGGTTCGGTTCTCCTTGAACCTACCCAGGGTTGAACCGACCCAGCCTATGCACAAGGCCCAACACGTTTTCTGCATCCATTCAGCCCAACTGCCCTTTTTTACTTACTGCATACCCCCCTGCTTACTGCCTGCACCCCGACATCCTTTTTTGTCACTCTCATGCATTTTTTTTAAAATTTCCCTTTGCATCTTATTTCTTCTTTATGTTATTAGTTATCAGCATCCACATATTTATTTTTTTTTTTGTCTTATTATTTTTACCTTTACTTTTTCATTCGCTTTTATTTAGAATGTAATTAATTAGGCTTTAATCTAATTTATTTTATTGCAGGCCTTAGAATGTACAATAGGTTTTATGTAATAGCTTTAGGTGCATGTGTGCGTGTGTGGGTGCATGTTTACCTTTTATGCTTTGTTAGTTTAGGTCAAAGGTCCTTGTGGTGGTCCAACGTCACCATAAGGAACCTACGCTTTATTTTCTTGCTCCGATAGTTAACTTTAGTTTAATTATTATTCAAAAAAACAAAAACATGCAAATAACAAAAATCACAAAAAATCATTTTCATAAACAAACCTTGATTCCCAAAATCAAGTGATCCTTTATTTTTATTCTTTCATAAATCAAAATTGCAATCAACTTTAATCGTATTTTAAATCATTTCCTTCAATATTAAAAAACACAAACCAATTCTCATTCGCCACTTGGCTTTTTTCACTTTAAAACCTTTTTTTAAAAACTAAAAAAACACACAACAAATCA
>Ga0315913_1006273_pt1 | contig 14379 bp, 13 predicted proteins | sample MpolsnodulesMG_FD_207736 | JGI IMG/M metagenome (GOLD analysis project Ga0315913, IMG submission 207736) | Medicago polymorpha root nodule microbial communities from Los Angeles, California, United States - small nodules | ecosystem: Host-associated > Plants > Roots > Nodule | place: USA... | reverse complement strand
TAGTTGGAAACCAAATTGTTACATTTGTTATGACATGTGTCTATTAGGAGGCAAATTCAAATTTGAAATTATGCAACAACAATTAATGAGGCACCATTAGCTTGCACTATACGATTTGTTAAAGTGCTTCGGAGGAAAATTTATTGAAGTAGTTGGAGTAGTTGAAACATATTCAGATGCATTTATTGAAGTAGTTAGAATAACAAAGGTCACATTGTTATGACATGTGCTTATTATGAGGGAAATTCAAATTTCAAATCATGAAACAACAATTAATGAATGCTCATTAGCTTGCAAAGCCCGATTTAGGTAAGTACTTGAGAGGGAAATTAGCATAGCAATTAGGGTTAAGCAATTGCTTGACCTAATTAGCTTTTAGAATTAGTATGATTCATCGAGTTACTACTCACTTAACCTTCAAAATAATGAATAATTACTGTCTCTAAATAATTACCCCTTCTCACTAGTAACTTCGTAAAAATAATTATTCCCACTTAAAATGCTAAAAAAAATTCTCGTAACGAAAAGACTATTTTACCCTTGCTTAGAAAAAGACCAAAACACCCCTGAGTTCAAAATGACTAAAATACCCTTCTTAAGTCAAAATCCAGTAATCCCGAATAAAATACATACATAGACAAATAATCACATACAAGCGCATATAAACATACATGATAATTAATTAAAATAAGTCTAGCGAAAATCGGGCTGGTACACTGCACACTATATTCTCTTTTCCTTCTTCTGAGAATCCTTTGGGTTGGTGCATGTATATTTCCGATGACAGCAATGAGCCTACACCAATGGGTCTGCAGGAGATGGATGGCATTACATTGATTGCTCAAGTGAGAGAATACCTTGAATCAAAAAGGTACTTGGTGTTTTTTGATGATGTTTGGAAAGAAATTTTTTGTGATGAGATTGTATATGCTTTGTCTAATAATAAGAAAGGTAGTAGAATCATTGTGACCACTAGAACAATGCAAGTAGCCGAATATTTTAAGAAATCTTTTCATGTTTATATTCACAAGCTACAGCCTTTGTCTTCAAAGAAAGCTTGGAAACTGTTCTGTAAAAAGGCATTTAGATCTGAGCCTGAAAATCTGTGTCCGAAAGATCTTGAGAAAATGTCTGAGGAAATTGTTCAAAAATGTGGAGGACTACCGCTGGCAATTGTGGCCATTGGTGGTCTTTTATCAACAAAATCTAAAACCATTTTTGAGTGGGAAAAGGTGAGAAAATATCTGAGAACAGAGTTAGAGAACAATACACATCTAACTGGTGTAATGAAGATATTATCCCTTAGTTATGATGATTTGCCTTACCATTTGAAATCATGCATGTTATATTTTGGTATATATCCTGAGGACTACGCCATCAAACGCAATATCCTGAGGACTACGCCATCAAACGCAAAAGACTTACTCGACAATGGATGGCTGAAGGATTTGTTAAGAATGAGCACAGAAGACCAATGGAGGAAGTTGCTGAAGAGTACATGACAAAGTTGATAAATAGAAGTTTGGTTCAAGTTTCCAAATACGGTTTTGATGGGAAAGTGAAAAGTTGTCAAGTTCATGATTTGATGCGCGAAGTGATTATCAGAAAAGTGAAAGATTCAAGATTTTGTCATTTGATGCATGAAGGTCATGAACAAACAATAAATGGAACAATTAGGCGCTTCTCTGTAGCAGCTAACGCAAACAATGTGTTGACAAGCACTGGTAACTCAGGAATTCGTGCTGTATTTGTTTTCGACAGAGGAGAGCTGGATGAACATTTCATGGATGGATTAATTTCCAAGTTCAAGCTTTTGAAAGTACTTGATTTTGAGAAATCTCAGTTGAATTATGTTCCTGATGACTTGGGGAGCCTTTTCTACCTAACGTACTTGAACCTGAGCCATACAAATGTTAAGGTTATTCCTAGATCCATTGGTAAGCTACTGAACCTAGAAACCTTGGATTTAAGGCAAACTCAAGTGCATGAGTTACCAAAAGAGATGAAGAAGCTCACAAAGCTGAGACTTCTTCCAGTTTATTATAGAAAATATAAAGGACGTTATACCATATTGAACTTTACAGTAGGTGTGCAAATGCAAAAAGGTATTGGGTGTTTGATATCTTTACAAAAGCTTTACTTTTTGGAAGCAGATCATGGTGGAATATACCTTATCCAAGAGCTCAAAAAGTTGAAACAGTTAAGGAAGTTAGGCATAAGACGTGTGCGACGTGAATATGGTAATGCATTATGTGATACAATACAACAGATGAACCATCTTGAATCTCTGAATGTTACTGGTATAGCTGTGGATGAAATTCTTGACTTGGATTTTATATCAACTCCACCTAATCTTAAAGTGCTCAACTTGAAAGGTAGACTAACAAAGTTGCCTAATTGGATTCCAAAACTCCAATATCTTGTGCAGTTAAGGCTTAGCTTATCGAAATTTGAACGTGATCCACTAGACTCTTTGAAGAACTTGCCAAATTTATTGCGGTTGAATCTGTGGGATGATGCATTTTCTGGTGATAGTTTGCATTTTAAAGTTGGAGGGTTTCTTAAGCTGAAGGAACTTGATCTCACTAGATTGAATGAACTAAGTTCAATCACTATAGAGAAGGGTGCTTTACTTGGTCTTGATCATTTCAGATTCAACAACAACCCTAAGTTGAAGGTGGTTCCACAAGATCTTAAACACTTGGAAAACCTTCAATTCCTAGGATTTGCTAATATGCCACCTGAATTGGTTGATAGCATTGATCCTAGGAAAGGCGGACAATGCCATTCAATAATCAAGCATATTCCTCTAGTACTCATTCGTCAGAAAGTCGGATCAAGATTTCATGATTATCAGTTGCGCCCTATTCCTACTCAATCCAATGTCTGAAATATCAAGGTACTCTTTCCTCTTACAATGCAATGCTTGTTAATGCGCTGTTATACTTGCAAACTTCAATTAGCACTTTCATAAATCATGTAACAAGATGGTTTATAAGGTCACAAGACCAAACAACTTGTTATGTTATTTGTATCATGCTTAATTTTGATAGTTCACTGTGTCTATTTGAACAGATACAAATTCTCCATGTAGCAGCTCAGAAAAAAGATGCTCTCTGTCTCTTCATTCATTCTATGGTGTACTCTATTAATTGACAATTGGTTTTGGCTCTCTTAATGTTTTCTGTCATTTGTTCTTGGTTGTGGTGTAGATGCTTTTCTACCAGCGGTAGAATGATTAAGTAAAACATTATTTTTTATATACTTATAATAGTATTGGTATTTAACTTTCATATGGTAACATTTACAAAAGGTAGCTAATTTCTTCTTGTCTAGCAACACCTGCCTAAATTGATATTCAACCTCAATACTTCAATTAAACAACATGCTAGCTAGTCTAAGGGATCAACTTGAAAGTGTTAAAACATAAGGGATCAACTTGAAACTTTTAAAACAAAAGGGACCAACTTGAAACCTAAAATAAACATAAGAGACCAAACATATGTATCTATATGTCGATAAAAATCTAATCAACTGGTCAAATCTAAAATCGACGTAATAAATTCAAATCAAATTATTTTTTGGAAGCAATCTAAACCGAACCAAATTATGTGCTACTTTAATAGTTAGATGAAATAACTTTTAGCCTCAAGATGGAATCCAAACACCCTCAAATTTGCTACTAAGTATATTGGTAAAATATAATCACATAGACACATACACATGTATGTACATTAGCACAATCTTTTATGAAAATAGCAAATAATTCACATTATATCAGGAAAGAATGCATATCCTTGTACCCTCCATCTCCAAATCATTCTCCTCCATGAGAAGGTAAATTGTTCTCCAAACCATCAACTCTTGGTTTCTCACAACTAACAGAAAATTCACCACCAGGTGTATACTCTTTGAAGCACGCTAACCTCCCAAGTTCTTCAACTTCATCAATTATTAAGTCGAGTTTTGCCACCGTTTCCAAAAGCAAAGAAGCAAAAGCAGCAAAAGGCAATGCTTCAGAAAACTCAAGACTAGTGATAGCCATTTTACTGACCTGGCTTCTCACCACTTTCTTTTTTGACGGTCTGTCTTGTTGTTCCTGCTTGTGTAGCAGCTATGGTGGCCGCAACAATGTTATTTGATTGGTTGTCATTAGATCCTAAGAAAGAGTCGTGGCTGAGATTTTATGGCAGTATCGAGATCTTTCAGTGCTTCATGAAGATGATCAGAGAGTATTTCTGATGAGCGATGGCGTTGACTCTTTATGCTGTTGGCAAGTTCCATTAGCACTTTTGATACCTCTGCTGCTAGCCTTATGCAAGGATCCTGGAATAGTACTCGAACTGACCCCGGTGTCTGCAAAAGAAAAAAAGAAGTTAGTAGCGCTTTTGGTCCATGTAATATAAGATTTTCTCGTTTTTGTCATTGGTTGAATTGAGCATTAACAAATGATGATGTTGCATTTTTACATTATCTTAATCAACATCAGCTGTAATATAACTACTGTTAATCAACTGTAATATCACCATTTTCATTAATTGTAATATGTTTCTACCGTTAAAAGTCGTAACTCCAACAAAGAATATAATGTATCAATGTTCGTCGCCAGATGAGATGCTAAGTTCTCATGAGGTGCAAATACAAAAAAAATGGTCAAATTTAAGTTATGTTACCTGAATTTCTGTTCTCAAACAGCCATGTAGTGCTACCAACGTATACCCGAATTGACGAAGAACAGTTCCAACTTTTACATATTGTTGCCATGGAAATTTGTGACAGTACCTAGAAAACCTTGGTTCCTTACTTGCATGTAATGCCTGCGCAATTCAACAGAATCATTAGAAGGATAAGATATTTTTTCAGTGTACACAGTTAGGTGCACTATGCAATTAACAACTGATATTATATCATTTTGAATATTAAAAAAAAAATTAAAAAGATAAGTGTCGTGACGGAAGCAACTATTACCAAATCAACGGTTGTAACTCATTCACATTTTTTCACGAATTTTCATTCGCTATATTTAGCATTATTCTAAAAAAAATGAGACACAAAAGTATATATACTTTGTGTGTGTATCTGATCATTACAATATGGATAGATAACTACTTACCAATGTTTCATCAGTGGATTTGGAATCCAAAACTACATTATAACCTTCATATATTGTATCTTCAGATGATTCTACATCACCATCAGAAACATGTATTTCTCCATAAAAAAATTCATTGACACAAGCTGCAATATTCAACACATTACAATAAAATGTTAATAATATACAAAGCAAAACCATTCATACTATGAATTTAATATATGTACCTTCTAAAGATTTGGCTAGGCCTTCAAGTTTGGAAGCTGTGGAATTGTGAAGGTCTTCTCCTGACCAATTTGGAAATACCAAAAGACTCATCAAGAGACAAACACCACAACCTATGACTATAGTGTAGAAGCGATCCCGTGCAATCTTCAAGACATGATGATCAACACGATTACTCGAGACAGTTAACAAATTAAAGGTCAAGAGAAATATAACCACACCATAATCATAATTCTTTTGTATACAAGGAATGAACCTCATATATGTGGCTGCAGATCCTACCATACACAATAAATTTAAAGTTTGAGTCACTACAAACAGAATTTTATCGAAATTAATCATGTGATCAAGTACATAAATACAAGAAACGATATTTTGACAATAAATATGTTGCTGGACATAGTATAAACATATGATTTGTTTTCTTTCAATCACGCTGACGGTTGTGTTGGGTGTATTTTTGTACGAAGTTCGCATACGATGTCAAATTTATGATGTTTAAATAACATTACTAATAATATATATATACCTATAATAAAAACTGCAACTCCAATGAAAACAGCTTGAAAGATCTGACCAAATGAATTTGCAACAAAATCAAGGAGAAATGCTAATACTCCTGCCAATAGTGTCCCATATGCTCTGTTTAGTCCTTTGCATAAAGTTTCCCCTGCCATCAAAATCAAAATAAATTAGAAATTAAACGCATTCATATACTATGTGCTTATATTACTATAAATATAATATTTATATCATGCTTGCTTTTGAATTGCAGTCTCAGGTCGCAATCGTGGCTGGCCACAACTTCAAGAATTTTGGAACTTGCAAGTTTCAACCGCTGTTGAGAAGCATGGTAGAGTTTAATAAAGAGAAAAATAGACAAAAAGAAAGATTGATTATTTAGAAATTAGAGTTTGACGGAATGGAAAAATCTGATTACAATAAGTCAATAAGCATTTGAGACAATTTATATAGTATTCATAATCAAGGTAACAAATCTTAACTAACTTTCAACTAATACTAAACAACTTATAACTAATAATCAACTCCAACTAATTCTAATAACTATAATTGCGGCTGCATCAGTCACATTTTTTTCGCAATGTCAATGATGTAAAAGTACAAATTCAGAACCAATTGATTTTCGATCGGAACAGATATATACCTGCAGTGAACTCGAAAACGACTGCAACGGTTATGACAGCCCAAATAGCGTGCTGGCCAATCCCTTTAAAGAGTGGTTCCAATAGGTGTAGCAATGAAACTAGTGTAAGAGATGAACCAACTTTGAATGCATGGATCACCCTTCTTGGATCATCACATCCTACTTTCCAAGTAGTGTTCCAAGCCAACCAAGGAAAACCTTTCAGTCTCTCAACAAAAATATGCAAACGTTTCTTCATATTTTCAGTGTTTTATTAGACTGATAATAGTTGAAGCAGAATCTATATATAAGAAAAATTATGAAGCTTCTCAAAGATTACAATGTTAGTAGCCGTGTTAAATCTCTTGAGCTTTGCACACATTGCGGTTCTACCCAGTTCAAGAGATTAGTCAAGAAACTATGTTCACACCAAAAAAATACAATTATAACTTTAATTTCTATGTTCGGTTTGATTAAATTGTCCTTGATTTACGAGAAGAAAATGTGTCCTTCATATGTGCAGGTAGTGAGTGAATGATGTTCAAAACAAATATAAAGTCTTTCATGGGATAAGTTAGGGATTAGATTATTTTTGTTTTAGTGAGATGATTTTATCAAATTTATATATTGATTGATTGGTGAAACCTTCTAGATTTATGTTCAAAATTAATTAACATATTATGTATGAATTATTGACCCCGTAACTATATATCACATCTCTATCCAGCTTATCATATCTTGTTTCAATTATATCGTGATCATCAAAGAGACTCTCAATTAAGTTGGTTTGTATGTTCTTATTTTGTTAATCAAAGATATCCTCCGAGCAAGACTAATCTCCAACAAATACTTCTCCATGCGCACCAGTCAGGGATTAAACCCCGGATCAAATGGTTAAAGGTCCAAGTATAAATTCATTTTTATACCTTCAAAAAAGAAATATTTTATCAACTTTTTTTTAAGGATTTATCAAAATTTATTAAAACTAGTAAGATCCTCCTCTGTATAGCTCATATTAGAGACCCCAAACATTTTAATAATATTGTTTTATTAAAATGTATTATTATTATTATTTATAAAAACCTATGATATATAACTTTTTGTAATGTATTGTATAAAAAATACTTTAATTGTTGCCTGGAGTTGCAAGGTTGCGGTTCTTCCTCCGGCTAATGATATACGAATTATGCCATTAAGTGTAGCTGTGTAGAAGACAAAAACCAAGCCTTTGAGATTGATCGGTGATAATGGTGTTACAAAAGCAAGTTAATCGGTGCCTTTATTTCCTGCTGCAAAAGATGCTAATGATACGAATTACTATGTCTGTTTTGCGATGTTAGAGCAACAGAATGGAAAATTGATTGTTGCTGCAGGTCGACGACATAAGGATGTGGGTTCTTGTGTGTATGCAGTACTGGTCATGACAATGCTTCAGTTTGTGGTAATGCAATTGCATATTCTTTTTCAAAGACTATGCATGCAGGCGGTGCGTGAAATTAAATCAATTAGCATCTGAGACTTTCATGGTTCGGTTGTTTCTTCAATCTACCTCAAGAATACTATCGTCTCAAGATTGTCTCAAGATCGTTTTGTAGACAACTCATATCCTACCAACTGAGCTAAGTTCACGAAGACGTCTCAAGATCATCTTTATTAAATATAAATTAAATAAAATAGACGAGTTATATATTATACTAACTAGCGTTCATAAGCTTAATGTATAAATTATGAATATACTTTTTTTATTAATTTTTAATTTTGATTAAAATTATAGATAATTGGGATTTTATAAATTTTAACAAAACATGCTTCTTGAGATATGATATGATCTTCAATCTTTACCTTTTAATGTAGAACTACTTCGTCTTTTACTGAAGGTACATTCCATCTACTCTGTCTTGCTTCTATCGAGGCATAAGTCATACACTTATAAGGGTTGTCTCCAAGTCTCTAACATCTCACTCAATTCCTTCCTTGACTCTACAAGCAGGACTCATCAAAAAGAATAGATCTCGGTGCTAACTTTTAGATGTGTTCCATAAGAACATTGAAAACTAAAGTAAAAAGATAAAGGTTTAGGCTTGACCTTTGGTGCAATCCTAATGCTATGGACAAAATTGTCGGTAGCCCCATCACACATCTTCACTCTAGTCGAAGCTTTCTCATTCCTTCGTAGCTATAATATAAGCAATCCTAACTCATTTCTTATATAGGGCTTTCCACAAGATCTCTATAGACACTATGACACGCCTTATCTGAGTCAATGAAAACTAGGTGCAAGTATTTTTTATCTGTCCGATATCGCTCTATCAAACGTCGAAGTAAGTATATCGCTTTCTTTGTCAACCTCTCAAGCATAAAAACAAATTAACTACCGGTAACTCGAGTCTCTTTTCTTAGTATCTGTTTAATCATCCTTTCCTATAACTTCATGGCATGACTAATAAGCTTAATTCTCCTATAACACTCAAAATTTTGCATACCCCCTTGTTGTTATATATCGGATTTAAAGTGCTTATTCTCGATTCATCCATCATTTTCTTTGTTCTTATTATCTTGTTAAAACGCTTGGTGTGCCACACAATTCCTCTACCTCTAAGACTTTTCCACACTTCAATAAGTATGTTGTCTCGTCCAACTGTCTTGTCATTACTCATCTTTGTCAATACTTCTTTTACCTCGTGTTCTTGAATCAGACGGTAGTGGTTATAGTTTCGATCCTCCTTTCTAATATTTATCCTCTTAGTCTTGTGAGGTTTCATATCCTCCATTAAATAAGTTATAGAAATACTTCTTTTATCTATATTTTATATCAAAAAAATCTTAGTCGTTATTTCAAGATCAAACAATCTAGATTTTCAATCTGGTATTTTATATTTTTTAAAAGTCTAAATATACCATCAATCTCGATCCAACAATCACTGTCCTAAATTCATAAATGCTTTAAACAGTTGATAAGGGAATCTGTTTTGGTGATAGTCGATGTGTGGAACTAGAAAGGAATACCCAGATAGTATATGGTACCAAAGCCCAAACAAAATTCTAACACTCAAAACATCTCTCTCCATCAAAATTTCATTATTACGGGTTAATATTGTTTTTATTCCTTGTAATATTAGTGAATTCCGATTTTAATCCTTATAAAAAAAGTTTAGATTCCGTCCTTGTCTTTTCAAATTTTTCCAGTTTAGGTCCCTCATTTAACTTAGTCAGCGAAATCTATCTACCTGGCATGCTGACTTGGACATTTTTATTATTTTTTGAATTAATTAATTCCCAATGGCTTTTTTGTAATAAAAAAAACTAATTAGTAACACAAAGAGTCTTTTTCTTCTCTTCTTCATCTTCCTCATCATGTTCTTCAATCCATAATTTTTTTTCCAGCAAATCTTCACCTCTTTAATCTAAACCAAACAAGCTTTAAACTCATAAAACCTTATATTCATACGAGAATCTCAAATTCATCATCATTAACACCCCATATTCATCAACATCATGAACACTATATTCACTTGTTTCATCCATATCTAAAATATAAATTGAATCAAATCTCTTCACTGAAAGAATATCTCCACACCACCTCTCTATGTCTCTTTTTTGTCCCACACTGATGAACTCTCCCTCTCCCCTCCTCCTAATTCGCGCCGCCACTCAAATTTCATGAAGGAGGATTCTGTAACAGTACGAAAAGCGAAAAACCTTCATGAAGAAAATTAATGGGGGAACTGAAGGTGATGATGAGGTGCGGCCGAAGAAAATGGGAAAGCTGAACATGAAGCTTTGATTTTAATTCATTTTTTAAGGAATTTAATTAATTTTTCCCAAGGTTGGAGTAATTAAAATAATTCATTCTTTATTAAGTTAAATTTCATATGTATTGGTTGTGATGAAATAAGAGAGTTCATGATTTTGTGTAAATGTACATGTCCTTGATTGATATCATTTTGATTGAGGTTTCAAGAAAAGAGTTGAAAGACTGAAAAGTGATATGACTATGTACCTTGTGTGCTCTATCAAAAAAAAAACTTTGTATGTTGCAAGCATACTACTTGTGTATGAAATCATGGTACCTCAAAATAAAGCTTTAACTTCTCTGCCATGTTTGAATATTAGTTCACGTAATGGTATAATAACATGGATGATATAGAAGGTAATTTTGATGTAGTTATATATTATTTTACAAGTGTTATGACTATATGATATGATATGATTATGACCTTCATTTTAATTTGTATCTCTTGCAACAGTATATGTGCTTTTAGGAATTATAGGATGCTAGTTTTGATCTCTACCACTGTGTGCACTTGAATATTGTGATTAAGGTTATAATTCTTAATATGATTATAAGCTAAAACGTGATTTTTATGAGCAAAGTTTTGGTTTCTGTAGCGCTGCATATGAAATGTATGATTGTGAGAGCTTTGTAGTCAAAAAGCTAAATCTTTAACACATGGGTGTCAAAATAGTGGGAGTCTCTCTTTGTGGTTGTCTAAGCGGTGGGATTTCATTTCTGTTTTCATCCGTATGACAATGACATATGCATTAGTTGTCTTAGTGTCGATTAATAAAAATAATAATACTTTGCGTGCCTGTGTGGCGGTTAAATAAATTATGTTTGCTTGTGTGGAGGTTAAATAATTATGCTTGCCTGGTTAAATAAATTATGTTTGTCTGTGCGGCGGTTAAATAATTATGCTTGCATGTGTGGCGGTTAAGTAAATTATGTTTGCCTGTGTGGCGGTGAAATAATTATGTTTGCCTGTGTGGCGGTTAAAAAAATATGTTTGCCTGTTATAAGGTGTTTAGTGTTGCAAACAGACGCTGTAGTTTAGAGCATAATTGCTTAGAACCCAAATTAACATCAGAAGAAGATATTTTTGACCGATAAATAGAGTAAGGTCAACTTCTGTATAAGTCATGGAAAAATTATAACTTTTGTTTATAGATATGCTTAAAAATCTCAAAGCTAAAACCACGTGATAAACATAGAGGAATTATTAAGACCAAAAAAAATAGAGGAATTACAAGGTTTTTTTTTATTGCTAGCTATACATCTGCCAACAACTCATTAATTATAATTTAAGATACCAATCAATTTTTCATATAAGGAATTAATTACAATGATTGTTGGTGCTTTTCAAAAACCTCATTGGAAGTTACACAAGAAAGGGAGTTTATGAACATTGTCCCACATAAAAAAATGATAAATGTCATTAACCTAAATCGTACTTTGCAAGCTAATGGGCACTCATGAATTGCTGTTTCATGATTTGAAATTTGAATTTCCCTCCTAATAAGCACATGTCATAACAATGTGACCTTTGTTATTCTAACTACCTCAACAAATGCATCAGAATATGTTTCAACTACTCCAACTACTTCAATAAATTTCCCTCTGAAGCACTCTAACAAATCGTGTAGTTTAAGCTAATGGTGTCTCATTAATTGTTGTTGCATAATTTCAAATTTGAATTTGCTTCCTAATAGAAACATGTCATAACAAATGTGACCTTTTGGTTTCCAACTACTTCAATAAATGCAACAGAATATGTTTCAACTACTCCAACTACTTCAATAAATGCAAACTTTAACCAATTGCTCTATGTATATATGTATAGTATGCGCATCAACAAACTTTCTCTTAACTACCTCCTTCTAATTGCTTCTGCGTGTTCTCAACCCGTAGATAACATGTCTTATCGCAAATTCGAAACTTTGCTTGCCCTCCATTGCTTGAAGGGTGGGTGATTTAATATTCATTGTTTATATGTTGAAGTTTTTTGAATCTATTATAAACTGATTATATGTTTTATATTTGCTATCAGCTCCTTTGGACCCTAATCCGACAACTGGTGTGGATAAGATCGTTAATGAGTTGAGACTTCAGTACATGACAATTTGCTGTGAATTCCATGTCAGCAAGGTATTCATTTACTTACTTGAGTTTCTCCGCGTATTTTTTCACGACAACAGTGTTAGACCGTGAAATGGTACTGATTTACTGAATTTTTGATGTACACAGGGTGATGTGATGTTGCCCCAACTGAGATTTTATGGAGTTTGCTATTAGAATCTCACTCATTACATACCTAAAAAGTAATAATCCATGATTTATAGAAATGTCTTTGTTTCATTCGTGTATCTTAAATTAAACTTATTGAATTGTAGCCAAAAAAATATAATAATCCATGATTTTATGTATAACTATTGTTCCATTTATAGTATAAAGAATTGTCAAGGTGCATGTAATTGTCTCAATTGAAGTTTTAATGTTATATGAATTTTTTTGTGGCTTTACATTGCCAAGGCTCAAGTTAACGTATTTGCATTGCTTATATCATACATGGATAAGACTTAGTTATAAGGTATGATTAAGTTTGATTTTATCATAATATTTGGTTACCTTAGCCGGTAAGATTTTTATAATGATAGTTCTTATAAGTTAACAGCACACAAGTATAAGGTTAACATTAAGGAAAATGATGCACTATATGTTGTGTTATTACACCCTTAATTTATCGTATTAATTTATGAAAACTACCTTCCGATTTTAAGCTGGTCTAAGTGCTTTGACACATTGTTGTACTTTTTCGTAATCATTTAGACTGTCGCGTATTATGTTGTTTAACAATTTAAGCTTTTCAATCCAAGACTTTGTTCGAAACATCTGTTCTTTTTTTAGAGCATGTTAGTATCGTCTAAATGTAGGCCTATATTGCCATGCCATTATTAGTGAAACGTATTATATTGATAAACATATAAGTGCTAGTGTATTTTTGGGTTCTTACTGATTTAATTGCAAAATGTTCAATACATCATCAAAATTTAGTTGTTACAAGGTGTTTAGTGTTGCAAACAGGCGCTGTAGTTTAGAGCATAATTGTTTAGAACCCAAATTAACATCAGAAGAAGATATTTGTAATCGATAAATAGAGAAAGGTCAACTTCTGTATAAGTCATGGAAAAATTATAACTTTTGTTTATAAATATGCTTAAAAATCTCAAAGCTAAAACCACGTGATAAACAGAGGAATTATTAAGACAAAAAAAAAAGAGGAATTACAAGGTTTTTTTTCTTCTGGCTATACATCTGCCAGCAACTCATTAATTATAATTTAAGATACCAATCAATTTTGTATATAAGGAATTTATTACAATGACTGCTGGTGCTTTTTAAAAACCTCATTGGAAGTTACACAAGAAAGGGAGTTTATGAACATTGTCCCATATAAACAAATGATAAATGTCATTAACTGCGTTAAAGGATGTATGTTGGACGTATTTGGAAGGTTAGTGGTCTACATGTATGCTATTCAGTAGTATAAGTACATGCATTTGGTTGTGTTAAGTTCTATTTAGCCCTATTGCAGATGCACAATACGTGAATACAAATCATAAAATGACCATGTTGGACATTTATGTGCATATGTTTCATCTGGTAAGACCCGTGCTGAGGACGGGTTGATGGTCTAATTAGTTAGTAAGAATATTAAGCCCACTTGAGTAGTCACTATATAAACATTAGTGTTAAGAGAAATTAGATCATTACTTCCATTTCACTCATTTTCATAAAACATTTCAAGATAGAGTTAGAGAGAAAGGAGATCTTGAATAGCAAAGAAAAACTAGAGAGAGAAAGCTTGGGGTTGGTGGCTAGGAGCAAAATTGAAGCTCGGAATTAGAGTGTTGAATAGTAGAGGTAAGGGGGATAGTCTCTTTTTCACTAAATTAAGCTATAATCTTTTTTTTTTACTTGTGGGTTTAGGAGTTTTTGTTATAATTGTGATTTTTTTGTGGTTTTAAATGAGAAAATTCGTGCTCCTTTTTCATGTGAAATTTTGGCTATGGTAAACTTCATGGAATTGATGGATTATGTGCTTAAAACTCATGGTTGTTGTTGATAAAATCTTTTGGTGAT
>Ga0315913_1006272_pt1 | contig 14381 bp, 10 predicted proteins | sample MpolsnodulesMG_FD_207736 | JGI IMG/M metagenome (GOLD analysis project Ga0315913, IMG submission 207736) | Medicago polymorpha root nodule microbial communities from Los Angeles, California, United States - small nodules | ecosystem: Host-associated > Plants > Roots > Nodule | place: USA... | reverse complement strand
TAATAGTTTGAATGAGAGACAGGGATGAATGTTATTATTGTTTCCTTTGTTTGGATTTTCGTCTTACAGAACTAGAGAAATACAGACGTCGACGGTGGTTGACGGCGGTGGTGAGAGGACTATGGCGGGATGGGTTGGACAGAATGGTGAAGTAGACGGACGAGAGAGGGAAGTCAGATCCGAGTTTTAGGAGGAGGAAAGTGGTGGATGACGGATGATTTGGGGGTGCGGCGGAGCTATGGTTAGGACGTGGATGGCGGTGAATGTGGTGGATAGATAGCGGGAGAAGGATTAAGACAAAGATTAAGACGTTCTATCGCCGTCACCACCGCCTCCGCCGCTGGAAACGGAATAGTGGCGGGTTGGAGAGAAGAGATGGAAGACAAGAAAGAGACGTTGAAGGAAGGTAGAAAGTTTCTGGATTTTTTTTTGACAAAATTACCCCATGCCACATAAGGGGTGTAGAATGGAGTTTGCCACATAAGTGTGCATATGTATCACCACTCATATAAATTATTCATATTTGATAAGGCTAATTGGACCCACTCCACTTAACCCAACCCTAGCGTTAACCAATCTCGCAGAATATTAAAGCGCTTTCCTTCCCCCAATAATAACAGAAATAGGGTTTAACCTCTTCTTCAAAAAACCTTCTCCTTCGATTTGAAGAAGCCATTCCATGGAAAACGAAATTCGTAATAAGAGGATTAAAATGCCTCCTTCACAGTCTGCGACTGCGGTAGGGAGTATCAACGACTTCCCCAACGAAATACTAACTCACATTCTCTCTTTTCTCCCATTGAAAGAAACTTTCAGAACCAGCGTTCTCTCGAAGAGGTGGGTCTCATTATGCTACTCATTCTCCGATCTCTATTTCGAAGATGATGCCATAAACAACGCAAACGACTTAACTCACTTCCGTCAAATGTTGGATGCAGTTATGCTCTCCCCACGTACGCAGGGCCAAACCCTAAAATCTTTTTATCTTGAGTGTCGTTCTAAACTCTGGGAGACTGAGGCTTACCGTTTCGACAAATGGGTTGAAGCAGCAACAAAACGTTGCGTCAAGGAGCTCCATATAGCCGGAATCTTATTAAAAGCCCCTTTGGCGTCTACCATTTTCTGCTGCAAAACAATTGTGGTTCTCAAATTGGTAGATATTTATGTGCCCACTATGCTTCATTATTCTGTTCACCTTCCTTCGCTCAAAACCCTTTGGGTGTATCTTGTTCAAATTGAATGTAAGGAGGATTTCGTGAAACTTCTCTTTGGGTGTCCCCTATTGGAGGATTTAAGTACTATGCGTGTTGATGCAACAACAGTTGTCACCGAGGGAGGGTACTTTAAACCCTTAACCAACTTGATCAAGGCCGATATCCATTTATTTGATGTTCCGTTCATAGCAGTTTCTAACACCCAGATTCTAACTGTAATGGGGGTATGATACTTTTATCATCAATATTATATTGTGCCAGTGGCTCGATTTTGCTTGTTTTATATAACATGTAAATATGTTTGTATGTATCTTCTTATTGTGCTTTGCAGATGGGGGAGAGTCTTCCCAATGAAGCAATCAAAGACTTTCCCGTGTTTGGAAACTTAACTGACCTTCGACTACATTGGACATTTGGTGACATGCATGATTGGGATGAGGTAGTCAAAATGCTCCAGAATTGTCCCAAGCTTCAAACACTTCTAATTGATGAGGTTTGTCTGTCATATCAATGCATGCATAATTGTTTTTACTTGTTCTCCTCATCTATTCATGTATTTTTACAAATCTTATTATGTTTTTCATTGACAGTGTACGGATTCATCAACCACCAAAGAGGATTGGAAATACCCAGATAATGTTCCTGAATGTGTTTCCTCTCATCTAACAACATGTGAAATTATAGACTATCAAGTTGTGGAGGCTGATTTCCGATTTGCATCGTATATTTTGCAGAATGCGAGACTCTTACAGCATATGAAAATCCTCCATAATACAAATCCAATGGAGAGCCCCCAATTTTTAGACGACTTATCCACTTGTACAAGGATCTCTCCAGCTTGTAAGCTGTCATTATCTGAATCTTAATTACTAGTTCTTAGGTGTATACTTGGTGTTTTGCATCAATTTATATTGATTCTACAATTGGATTTGATGATTTGAACAATATAGGCTTGGTCTCCTTTTACAAATAAATGGTCCGCCAATTCTAGGGTGCGCTAACTATGCAATATATGTTTCGGATAGCATTTTTGTTACCAAATTGCTTGAATAGAACAATTTGAGGTTGTTATATTAAAGCAATATATCGCTTTTGCTGCTCTACCTTTCCTTTGCATAAATCTCTCATTTATGACATTAAATGTTTGATTGATTGTGTCACTTGTCCTTTCATGCGTTTGCATGTCACGTGACTACAAGGATACTTGCAAATCATATATGCCTGTTGTGTTCAGATATTTTTACTCTTGTATTGCTGCTACGACGTAATTGAATCGACTTGTTTGTGTGCGCATAATTTTCTCCATGACTTTGTTTATGTTATATTATCACTGTTATTCGTCATTACATCGACCAGCTTGTCTATTCTTGAAAAAAAAATCACGAATATTTTCATCCATGCATTGTTCAATAATCAGCTCAAACTGTCCGTTAAATTGGAGCTGTTTTTTCATGTTTTGAGCATAATTTTCGAAGCTTCCTTTGCTGTTATATCATGGAATTTTTTTCCCAAACCTTCCTTTGTTAATATTGACTTTTTATAAACAAAGCTATTTGCTTGAGTACTTTTTTTACCTCTTCTTTTTTATCAACTTTTGATTTTTCTTCTTTTGTTGTTTCAGCAAAACTTGTCTCTATAATATTTCCATAACCACTAGATTTTAAACATAGTTCCATCAAACTTGTAAAATGTTGATTGGATTTGCTGCCATCTTAGTTCAACTTCACTTTACATACCATTTGTTGGCAATTATAGCCGTGATCTTGATATATATATGGATATAGTAATACAGAAAACTTAATGAAACACTGAACTCAAACAATATTTAACTCTATTCACAGAATTTAAACTCAGTCATTCTGCACTAGGGACTTATTGGAGTCTCCCTTTTGTAATTCCCTTCAAATTCTTACCTTATTCTCACTTTACCATGAGATTAACTAGCTTCATTTTCAATCATGCTGTTCATTTGACACCCTGCTAAGGTTGAGCTATTGCTTGAATTTTCATTCACCAAAAGAGAACTACACTTGGAAATTTAGTTATTGTTTTTAGAAAACTCTTGACCATTTAGACAAGGCATTGAAGAGAAAGAATAGTTTGAGTCGATTCCAAACTGGTTCTGTTCAATAGGTTCTGTTTCTATATAACATCTATTATGTGTTGGCAACCTCCATCTACAAGTTAGAGGCTTGTAGAAGAAGATACAAAAGAGCTTTACAACTCATTCCTCCTTTTGGAAGTGTTTGAGAAAGATAATATCAATCTTTTCTTTGAAAGAGAAAATACATTTTTACAAAAGTTACCATATATCCAAAATAATATATCAGTTTTACATGATAGTGTGTAAAATTGAAATACAAAGCAAAAGTAGATGTCTTACAATGAACTCCCTCATATATCCACCACAAATGTAATATAATGAAATAACACTGACATCCTTGATAACATGCAAAAAACCTTCTCAACGGGAGATAGAAATGATATCACTTTTCCTACAACCATTGCAGTGGCGGTTACGGCCATTGCAGTTGTGTTGCAGCTGGATTTGGTTGTGTAGACAATGCCGTTTTGGCAACCATTGATTATCAATGGTGGTTTTATCTACAAGAAATATAATAACTCTATAATCTTGATGTAAGGATTTGTAGTTTGAGTATAGCATGATAACTCTTTGTTGTGTGACACAACTACATTCTTACGTACATTAAATCATTATTTATTATGATTTTTTTAATGAAAAATGTTCGTGGTTAGTTGTTAGATTAATATTTTACACATTTTTCCAAGTTTGAACTTAGTATCTTCAATCCCTTAAATCAAACCAGCTAAACTACTCAACACCAGGGCCGTTCCTATGAAATTGGAGACCCGACTCTCATTGTAAAAATAGGCCTCTCAAAAAATAAAATTAATTTTTAAAAAATAATCTTTTAATTAATTGAAAATAACATCCGTAAACATAAATAATAGTCATGTAACTAACATAAAAAAGATTTATATTCTAATCAATAATATAAAAATACAACTTCAAACGAATATATTTATCAACATTTTGGGTTGTTAATTTCCTTAGTTAGTACAAAGCCAAAAAAAAGTTTATAACATTTTTTTAGAGAAAAATTATAATGTTATTTGTTAGAATTTTTCTATTTTATACAAAATATGAACAAAAAACAACAAAAAAACTAAGTAAAAAAATGCTAAAAAATACTCAGCAGTTTTGGGTTTTGCTTTTAAAAACAAAAAAAAAAAACTAAGTAAAAAATGCTAAAAACCTGTCAAATAAAATCATAAAATATAAAAATACCACAAAAAATTCTAAAAATCGAATAAAACTAATGCAATTTTTTTTGGATTTTTCTGAGAATATAAAAAATAAAAAAACAATAATAAAATGGGTCTAAACGATTGAATTTTGGATTTTGAGGCGCGGAATCCCGTAAAAAGTCGGTCTAAGGGAGTTATTTTGGGGCCCAAATTTTAGAGGCATAGCTCCATATAGCTATGTGCACCCTTTAGGAACGGCTCTGCTCAACACACTATTATTTAATGAGGTATAATTTGAGATCGACATTTTTTTTTCTGTAGGGGGAGATCGTCATGTTTTAATTATCGCTTGAATCATGTGATATATTTCTGTTTTCTGTACACATTGTCAAATATCCGAATAAAGAAATTTGACTAAATTATAATTTCGGTCTAGTTGTTTCATTTTGGTCATTTAAAAAAAATTGCCTTAAACTTCAAGCGTTGGTCACTTAAATTTTATACGTTCTATTTTTATCCTCAAGTTTGTAAGTTTCATCCCATAAGTTACAAATGTTAGACTTGGACACTTTAGTCCTCTCTTCTAGTGTCTATGTTTTTGTAACTAAGGGATCCAAAATGTTTATTAATTTAAAGGACAAAAATACCTATGCGTGTAACATAAAGGACCAAAATCAAACAAAAAGAAAAAGGGAAAAAAGTATCCAGTGATTATAACTTGAATGAGCAATAAAACGAAAAACAGTTAATGGATTGACATAAAACCTAAAAATAACTTTAGGGAACCAAAGTGTAATTTAGCTTGTTCAAGTGCACACAATGAAAAAATATGTAGACAATTGCATCTCAAGGAACAAATAGAAACTATACTAATAATTTTCATTTCTATAGAATATAGATAGATTGAATGACTCACATTAAGAAGAGGAAATTAATTGTGATCCAAGTAACGTACTATCGAAGCTAATTAACTAAGTTTGCCACGTAAGCAATTGGCGGTTATAGGTTGTTAGGATTCAGTTAAGAGGCTTAGATAGAATGCAGTAGTACATAGTTAGTTAAGTTACACTTTAGGTACACAATAAATAATAAGTACCACACTCTTGTATCATTGATCGTTTCATAAATGAAAAAACACACTTCAAATCTATCTCAATTCAGAGCTTTCACTTCGTTTCTTAACACTCTACATGGAACCAGATGAAATGGTATGTCCTTCATCACCACCTCACATTCTTTCACCACTATCACCGCCGCGATCTCTTCCACTGGCACACGAACCAACACCACCTACATCACCATCATCATCATCTGATGATGACGATGAACCACTTCACATTCTTCCACCACTATCGTCGCCGCGATCTCTTCCACTGTCACAGGAACCACCGCCACCTACAGCATCATCATCATCATCATCCGATGATGATGATGAACCACCACTACTACCCAATTCTCTTCCATTCAAATCACTCCTAATCGGTTGTTGTATCATCTTAGTAGTGGTACGTGTTTTTCTAATTCTTTCTTATTCATATCAACATTGTTTAGTTATTTATTTTTTTCATTATACATTGTTTAGGATTTTGTATTGTATTCTTTTTTTCCTTTTTAATTTTCTTGATGATTAAACGTTGTTTTATTTTAATAATCGTTTCTTGATTTATATGATTTGTTCATGAATTAGTTTTTCTTGCTTAATTTGTTTTGTTAGATTTTGACTTTTATTTTTTGAACATTTTAATGATTATTGGTTATTACATGAAAAAAGTGATGGTTTATTTTTTATTTTAGGGATTTGTTATTGGCCGAGCTATACTCAAGAAGAAAAAGTGACATGGGGAGAGAAGCAAACAAGTTGTGGTTTTGAAAGTTTTTAGATCATATTTTGAATTCTTTCTTTCATTTAGTACTATTGATTGATGTATGGGACTCTCATTTTAGTAGATTGAAGAGGTGCTATATGATCATAGGCATATATAGATTAGATAGTTCCTTTTTCTTTTTCTATTTCTTTTTCTTTTTCTTTTTTTGACTCAATGATTAGAAAGTTCCATTTTACAAGATTGAGGAGATACACAACATACACTTCCATATAACGTAGATTGGTGATACATAAATAAACAAGTGTTTGATATAAGTATTATTTCTTGAACGTGGATTGACTATTCTTTAAACTTAATATGAACAAAGTACAAAGATGAATTCTATAAACTTTTTATATAGCATATACAGTGGATAAATGAGAGCTTTTTCAAAATAATGTTCAATTTGATAAATGTTAGAAATTAAATCAAGCAAACTCTAGGAGGCTTGAGAAGAAACATGTACTCTAATACTTGGTCATTAAGAAAATATATCACCGCCAATAGTTAAGGGATATGCATTGGCTTAATAATTAAGTAATACTTTAATTAGTCATAAAAGCAGCACCGCCATTGTATGATGGACGAACACCACCTATGTATTTGCTTAACCATTAAGAAGTATAAATATCTAAGTGCTACACTGCCTAGCCAAAACACATCACCGTCTTATCCAATTACTTAGCATAGAAGAATAGTTATTTCCAAAGTCTATATAAAGGCATGTACTCATTGTGTAATGAAATATAAGAGTTCAAAATACAAAGTCTCTCCTCTGTTCTCTCCATGTTAGTGTGTTTGTGTTAATCTGCTTATATGTCCCACTGATATCATATTGGTATCAGAGCGGGTTAGGTTTTGTAAGTGTCAGTGTCAAAAATAGTCTGAGTGTGTGAGGAACAAAAGAGTTCTCACTGTGTCAAAGTTATTGTGAGCTTATTTTGAAAAAGATATGGCAAACAATTTTAATATCATTTGGTTCGGTACCAAATTGAATTCTGAATTAGATTTCAGTTATTGAGAATTTATGATGACAACACATCTAAAAGCTCACAACATCTGGAGCTATGTGGAGTCTGGCTTACAACAAGGAGCTGATGAACTTGCTTGTAGAAAGGACCAGCTGGCACTATCACAAATTCTTCAAGGAATAGAGTATTCAATTTTTGGCAGAATAGCAAATGTGAAGACTTCGAAAGAAGCGTGGGACATATTGAAGCTGTCACACAAAAGAGTAGAGAAAGCTCAAAAATCGAAGTTGTAGTCTCTACGTAGAGAATATGAAAGGTTCGAAATGTCTAGTTCTGAAACAGTGGAACAATATTTTACTCGTGTTATAAATCTTGTCAACAAGATGAGGATGTATGGAGAAGATATTCCGGATAGCAAGGTGGTGGAGAAAATTCTATGCACCATGCCGATGAAGTTTTGATCATGTGGTGACTACGATATTAGAATCCCACGATACCGATACCTTGTCGGTAGTAGAGTTGCAGGGAAGTATTGAAAGCCACGTCAACCGAATATTAGAGAAGACTGAAAGGAGGAAGTCCTGAAAAGCCAGGTGAACCTCAACAACGCTGTTGAATCAAGCCACATAGGCGAAGCTAGAGCTCGTGACAATTACAACAATGGAGGAAGAGGAAATTTCAGAGGTAGAGGTCGAGGAACCTTTAGAGGAAGAGGACGTGGCAACTTAAATCAATGGAGAGACAACAATTACAACAATTTCAACCCATCCCATCAAGGAAGAGGTGGAAACAATTTTGGTTCCAACAACCGTGGCAGAGGAAGAGGTTATTACAACCAAGAGAGGACAAATAATGGTTGCTTTATTTGTGGAAAGTATGGGCACAAAGCAGTCGATTGCAGATACAAACATCAGGCAAACATGGCAGAAAGTTCATATCAACATACTGGTGAGTCTTCTAAAAATCAACATAGTTTATTTCTAGCAAGCAATACACTTTCAGAAGAAGAAAATATTTGGTATTTGGACACCGGGTGTAGTAATCATATGTGTGGGAAAAAGGAATTATTTTCTTCTCTAGACGAAACAGTAAAATCTAACGTGAAGTTTGGAAATAATTCAAATATTCCAATTGTGGGGAAAGGCCAAATTGCTATCAGATTGAAAGATGGATCGCAGAATTTTATTGGTGATGTTTTCTATGCTCCTGGTCTTCATCACAATCTTTTGAGTATCGGACAACTGTCAGAGAAAGGTTACAACATGAAAATTCACAACGGTTATTGCACGCTGATTGACAGAAATGGAAGATTCATCACAAAGGTAAAAATGACTCCTAACCGCCTATTCCCTTTGAGAATTCAACATGATCAATTTCCTTGCTTGAGTTCTATAATTCCAAATGATGATTGGTTGTGGCACATGAGATTTGGTCACTTCCATTTTTCTGGCTTGAATTACCTGTCAAGAAAAGAATATGTTTCTGGTTTGCCTGTTGTGAATATTCCAAGTGGTGTATGCGAGACATGTAAAATTGGAAAGAAGCATAGAGAATCATTTCCAACCGAAAAGTCTTGGAGAGCGAAGAAACTCCTGGAGATCATTCATTCAAATTTGTGTTCGGTTGAAATACCAACACCTGGTGGCTGCAGGTATTTTATTACTTTCATTGATGATTTTAGCAAAAAGGCTTGGGTGTATTTTCTGAAGCAGAAATCAGAAGCTATCGATGTCTTCAAGACATTCAAAGCGTTTGTGGAAAAACAAAGTGGTTGTCTAATCAAAGCACTCAGAACAGACAGAGGCCAAGAATACATCGTCGGCACAAATTTCTATGAGCAACATGGAATCCAACATCAGTTAACCACCAGATACACTCCTCAACAAAATGGAGTAGCTGAAAGGAAGAACAGAACAATTATGGATATGGTGAGATGCATGCTGAAAGCCAAACAAATGTCAAAGGAATTTTGGGCAGAACCAGTTGCTACCGCAGTTTATATTTTGAATAGATGTCCAACAAAAAGTGTTCAAGATAAGACTCCCAAAGAAGCATGGAGTAGAAGGAGGCCATCAATAAGGCACCTCCGAGTTTTTGGATGTATTGCCTATGCTCATGTACCAGATCAAATTAGAAAGAAATTAGATGATAAAGGCTAGAGATGTATCTTTATTGGCTACAGTTCAAACTCAAAGGCCTACAAGCTTTACAATCCAGAGACCAAGAAGGTGATTATCAGTAGAGATGTGACTTTTGATGAAGGAGGAATGTGGAATTGGTCATTAAAGTCACAAAAGGAGCCGATAGTGACTCCAAATGATTATGAAGAGGAGGTTGAGAATGTAGATACAACACCTGATGAGCCTGATGAGCCAGAAACATCGAACAGAGAACAAAGAAATCGGAGATTACGAGCTCGACTGCAAGATTGTGTTTTGGGTACAGATAATGACCCATCTGATGAAGAAATTATCAACTTTGCTTTATCTGCAGATTGTGAGCCAGTTACTTTTGAAGAAGCCTCAGGTGATGAAAATTGGATAAAAGCTATGTTTGAAGAAATCATTGCAATTGAGAAGAATAAAACATGGGAGCTGACTGAATTACCAACAGACAAGAAGCCAATAGGAGTGAAGTGGGTGTATAAGACAAAGTACAAACCCAGTGGTGAGATTGATCTCTATAAAGCGAGATTGGTGGCTAAAGGCTACAAACAAAAACCAGGTATTGATTATTTTGAGGTATTTGCTCCCGTTGCAAGATTAGATACAATTCGCATGCTTATTACACTCTCAGCTCAAAATAATTGGAAAATACATCAAATGGATGTTAAGTCTGCATTTCTTAATGGAACTTTGGAAGAAGAAGTGTATGTTGAGAAGCCTGCAGTATATGTAGTTAGAGGAAAGGAAGATAAAGTTTATAGATTGAAGAAAGCATTGTATGGCTTGAAGCATGCGCCAAGAGCGTGGTACAAAAAGATTGATTCTTATTTTATTTAGAATGGTTTTCAGAGATGTCCGTTTGAGTACACACTCTATAACAAATTCATTGATCCTGGAGATGATCTTATTGTGTGCCTTTATGTCGATGACTTGATCTTCACCGGCAATAATTCGAAGATGATTGCAGAATTCATGGAGGCTATGATAAGATGTTTTGAAATGACAGACTTGGGCCTAATGTCCTATTTTCTCGGCATTGAGGTCGTTCAACAGAAAGATGGAATCTTTATTTCTCAGAAGAAGTATGCAAGTGATATTTTGAAGAAATTCAAGATGGAGCATTCAAAGCCAATTTCCACACCGGTTGAAGAAAAGTTGAAGCTAACAAGAGAAAGTGATGGTAAAAGGATAGACTCAACTCATTATAAAAATTTGATTGGAAGTCTGCGATATTTGACTACAACAAGACCATATATAGTATATGGAGTTGGTTTACTTAACAGATACATGGAGGAGCCGCGTGTTAGTCACTTGCAAGGAGCCAAGAGGATTCTCCATTATATCAAAGGTACTCTGACCGAAGGAATTCTTTATGGTAATAATAATGATGTGAAACTTGTTGGATATACAGATAGTGATTGAGCAGGAAATATAGAAACAAGAAAAAGCACGTCAGGGTATGCATTTCATCTGGAACCGGTGCAATATCATGGTCTTCGAAGAAACAACCTGTGGTCGCTCTTTCAACAGCTGAAGCAGAATATATAGCAGCAACCAGTTGTGCTACTCAAACAGTGTGGCTGAGAAGAATTTTAGAAGTGATGCATCAGAAGCAAAATACTCCTACAGAGATATACTGTGATAACAAGTCAGCAATCGCACTAAGCAAAAATCCAGTTTTTCATGGACGGTCCAAGCATATTGATATATACGAGAGTTGATTGCTGAGAAAGAAGTGGTGATCGAGTATTGTCCCATTGAAGAGCAAATTGCAGATATTTTTACAAAGCCGTTGAAGATTGAGTTATTTTACAAATTGAAGAAGATGCTTGGAATGACAAATTTGGATGCTTGATTTAAGGGAGGCAATGTTAGAAATTAAATCAAGCCTTGAGAAGAAACATGAACTCTAATACTTGGTCACTAAGAAAATATATCACCGCCAATAGTTAAGGGATATGCATTGCCTTAATAATTAAGTAATACTTTTTTTTTGGTCAGGTAGACTAGTGGCTAGAATTCACCTTATAAGGTGAATAAGTGGGGTGTCCGGGGTTCGAACTCCGGCCCCTGCATAAAATAATGCATTGTCCTACCAACTGAGTTATGCTCACGGGACAATTAAGTAATACTTTAATTAGTCATAATAGCAGCATCACCATTGTATTATGAACTAGCACCACCTATGTATTTGATTAACCATTAAGAAGTAAGAATATCTAAGTGCTACACCGCCTAGCCAAAACACATCACCGTCTTATCCAATTACTTAGCATAGAAGAATAGTTATTTCCAAAGCCTATATAAATGCATGTAGTCATTGTGTAATGTATCAAGTTTTCATGAATGAAATATAAGAGTTCAAAATACAAAGTCTTTCCTCTGTCCTCTCCATGTTAGTGTGTTTGTGTTAATCTGCTTATATGTCCCACCGATATCAAATGATAAATGTGTAGTTCTTTAATTGTGAAGTAGTGGGTGAAATAGATCATCCTATTATAGTAAAAAATGTAAGTAACTAATGATAAAAGATATATATAAAAAAAAAGGACAAAACGTTTTTACATCGAATGTAATTATAATAAATCATCCTGATATAGTTTAAAATATAAATGTCTAATGATCCCCTAAAAAAAATAATGATAAAAAAAAAAAAGAATAATAACGTTTTTCCAATTGGCAGCACAAATATATATATATATATATAAAAAAAAAAGACAAAACGTTTTTACATCGAATGTAATTATAATAAATCATCCTGATATAGTTTAAAATATAAATGACTAATGATCCCCTAAAAATATAATGATAAAAAAAAAAAAAGAATAATAACGTTTTTCCAATTGGCAGCACAAATGGGTCAAAAAAATGGTAATAATTTTTTTTTACAGAATAAATTAAATTTTTTACAATTCTAATTAATAACATTTTACCAATTCATCAAATAACTCACTCATTATGGGTCTATTAGGGATATTGGTCCATATAAAAGTTAATTGTGTTAATCTTTGTTGAAATAATATTACTTTTTAGATAAAATTTTATTAATATTAATTTTAAAAAGAGTAAAATATGAAGCCTTCTTATTAAGTAAAGTTTTTTAATATTTTTTGATGTCTACGACGATTGCCTTAGTGGTCTTACCTTATATGGAAATTGATCATGTTTAAAAGATAGCCGATCATTTTTTAGGGGGAAACATAGTCAATCATTTCCATTAAACTTATTACTTTACCATGTTTTTATAAATACTATCAATATTTTTTCTCTAACCATTGCATATAACAAATTGATCCAAATTACCTCATATTAAATTGGATCAGACCATAAAGGATTTACTTAAATTAGTCATCCAAACCAAAATCAAAATGTTTGCATTTTTTTTAATATTATTAAGTTTGGGTCGTTATAAATGTGTGCATCCATAGATACTTTCTTTTTCCACATAAGATAATTTATTCCATAGAACAAACAATTCAAAATAGTGAAGCTTCCGCAAATAAAAAATAAAAAAAAAGGAGATAGTGAAGCATTATTTCCAACTGTAGTGGGTAAATGTTCAAAGGGTATAGAAGAAGAAGATGGTGAAGTATTTTCGTAAAAAAATATACAGTCGAGCATTATTTCCACCTGTAGCTAGGTCACAAGTAAATGTGAAATTGAAACCACTAGTCACCCCCCCTCATCTTCTTTAATATATGAATAATTGAACAATTTGAGCGTTTCAAAAACCTTACTAGGGGTGTATTTTATAATTATAGGGTAAGGATATAATAGCATCTCCAATAGAGTTTCTTGCTTAACAAGGATCACTCCTTGTTAAGAACCTTTCATTGAAGGAAGAAAAAAAGGAGTATCTAATAAGTATCAGACAACTTTATAACTAACGGGTCATATGTTTAAAAGAAATAATAAAATATATACAAGTTGGTCCCACTTTCAAAAGAAGTAATATTTTATAAGATAATTTATAATTGGGTTAAATATGTTTTTAGTCCTTACATTTTGCACCTCTTTGAAGAATAGTTCCTACATTTCATTAAATGTTTTCAAAATCCTCACATTTTATCTTCGTTATCAAAATTAGTCTCTGTTGTTAATTCTTTAACGGACTGCTGATGTAGCAGCTAGTGGGTCCTAATTATTTTAGGATTACATTGGTCCCTACATTTTGCGTGACTTTGAAGAAAAGTCCTTACATTTTAATAAATGTTTTTAAAGTCACGCAAAATATAATGACTATTCTTCAAAGTCACACAAAATGTAGGGAACAAAAACAAAATTAACCCTAAAATAATTGGGACCGGCTAACTGCCACATCAGCATTCCGTTAGAGAGTTAGCAGCAGGGACTAATTTTGATAACGAAGATAAAACGTGAGAATTTTAAAAACATTTAATGAAATGTATGGACTAAAATCATATTTAATCCTTTATAATTTAATAAATAAATTACTTTTGTATAAGGGGAATGCTAATACACACCCACTTCTAAAATAGAATAGAAGGTGTGCATTAGCATCCTACACCTAATTGGTTTGGACCAAAAATACCCTTCTATCTTTTTTAATTGTTATTAAACATATGTCCTCTAATGTAATTTTCATGCCTGGCCCACACCCATACTCTCTCTCTCTCCTTCTGGAAAAAAAAGGCTTAAATGCGCTTTTGGTCCCTTAACTATTTATTTGGTATCGCTTTGGTCCCTTAACTAAAAAAAAGATTGTTTGAGTACTTTATCTTTATCTCCATTACCTGTTTTGGTCCCTTCTGTTAAAAAAATTCAAAAAACCGTTAGGGTTTATATTATTCATCTTCTTCCTTCTCCTTCCATCATCTTTTTCATGATCTTCATCATCAACAACACACCAACCCAGAAGAAAAAAAAATTTTCATC
>Ga0315913_1006271_pt1 | contig 14383 bp, 7 predicted proteins | sample MpolsnodulesMG_FD_207736 | JGI IMG/M metagenome (GOLD analysis project Ga0315913, IMG submission 207736) | Medicago polymorpha root nodule microbial communities from Los Angeles, California, United States - small nodules | ecosystem: Host-associated > Plants > Roots > Nodule | place: USA... | reverse complement strand
CTGAACCTGTTTCAACTTCAGGTTCATCATCCACTTCAAGGTTACTACTACTGGAATCTGTTAATGGAGAAGGTGATAAGGCAGTGAAAAGCTTAAATTTTGAAGTGTTCCCACGAATTAATGGAAATGTTGAATGCAATTGTGAGTTGAAGAATATTGATTTTTTTAATGGGATATGTGGTTCAAGTGCTATTGGGATGTGAAGTGAACTAACAGAAAAAGCTTCCATTGTTTGTTCCCTTCTGCAGAGTAATGGAACAAGAGAAGAAAGTGGAAATGCTTCAATGTTAAATGATTTAACTTATAGATAATATGAAACTAGAGGCTCACGTTTTTTTGTTATTATGCAATGAATGAAATGAAACATATATGAGGCTCAATTTTATCAACTAAAGTGTGAGGGAAAAGTCCACGTGTTGCCAGTTTTGTGTACACATCAACCATGGGATTTGGCTTGCATTTATAAGTTATCTTAAGGAGGAATACCTCAAATTCGTCCTTGAATTTTCATCAATCAGTCAAATTCGTCCTTGAATTTTGCGAAATATCTATTTAGTCCCTGAATTTTACAGATGTCCATCAAAATGGTCCCTCCGTCCAAAAGCTTCGTTTGTGGTGATAATGTGTCTTCTTGCATGTTGTGTTGTCATGTACACATGTCAACAAGGCAGCCACGTGTACAAGGACTAATTTGATGAAAATGGTAAAAATTTGAGATTTAACTTTTCAGAGTAATTTTTCATGTGTTTCCAATTATACCCCTCTATTATATAAGGATCAATTTGAGACTTATTGTCATAATTTAAGGACTAATTTGATGGCTGATGTGATTGATATTATTCCAGGTAATGAGTACAAGGAGATATGGCATGAGAGGACCTATGATTTCAAATGACAGGCATAAACAAACACCACTGAGGGGTCCTGCTCCACAAAATCCAACTGCTCCTGGAGTTTTTAGAGTTCCAAATCCAAATTACGGGTCATCCGCTTCTACACAACCCCAATACATGGAGTTTATCCCAACTCCATGATTTCCAAAGCGGTGGTGCTAGTTTAAATTATGTTTTTGGACTACTTTCATTAATGCTCTTTGGACTTGTTTACTTTATGCTTTTTTGGATATGTAATGATTTAAGAACATCAAATGACATAATGACTTGATGACTATGTAATGTTATTTTTTTGGCTATGTAATGACTTATGAGCATCAAATGTATGACATATGATGGTAAGCAAATGTCTGTCTTTTTACAATCAAAGTGTTTGTCTTTTACTTTTTACTTTGTTCAGCAAATGTATGCTTCAAGGATCATAGTGATATATGTTGTGAAAATTCAAGGACTTATTTGATGGTATTTTCATTAATTTAAGGATCGATATGATGGATAGACATACAACAGAAGGACCAATTTGATTGAAATTTTTTGACAGAAGGATTGGATTGACAACCTATTTTCATTACAACATTACAACATTGCACAGACTTGGCACAATACAATAACATTTTAAACAACTCAATCAAATAAATTACTTATCAATTCTTAATCAACCTAAACTTACTTCCTACAAAATCAACTTTATCCATCAACATTGCCCTCCAAACCTCTTCTTTGACACTATCCTTTGGCTTCTGTGTCAACCTTGCATTTCTTCCATGACCAGCACCATTGTTTTTAAAATAACCCCGTTCTTCAGCTTCATCAACCTACACAAAAATTTTACAATTTTCACCATCATCTTATACAATCAAAAGACAAAATCAGTACTATTTAAATAAACCATTCACACATCACATAACCATTGTTAAACAAACCTTTAGCAGAGGGCAGGCATAGAAAGACCTTCTTGGGTTATTGATAGTGTTTGCTTTTCTTACAACACAAATTCTAGGACACCAACATTGAAACTCTCTCACATCATCATTGTACATAGAGATTAAAGATGAAGACTGACTGTTGTAGCTGTTTTTGCCCATACGTCCACCACCCATCATTTCTGAACACCAAATCTTCAACAATGACCACTGATTTTTTAATTTCGAATTGAATCAAAAAAATTAGGGTTTTATGTTTTTTGAATTGGGGAAGAACTTTGGAATCAATTCATGGAAGAAATTTTGGGTATTTTGAACTCTAGGTGACAAATTATAACATTAGGGTTCCAAATTTATATATTTGGGGAAGAAAGAGTCGTTAATGAGAAAGAGGAGAAAGAGTCCTTGGAAATTTTGCAATTTTCTGAAAATCAATCAATTTGGTCTCTGCTTGTGTGGCATCTGACGTGGTAAGCCTTGTAAGAGGTTAACGGTACACGTCACCTCCGTTAACAGACCAACTTATTGGAGGAACTGATTTGATTGACATTTTGTAAATCCGGGGACTAAATAGATATTTCGCAAAATTCAAGGACGAATTTGGCTGATTGGTGAAAATCAAGGACGAATATGAGGTATTACTCTTATCTTAAGTGTACCGGCACAATTGTTTTATGAAATAAAAAGTTATTTTTGAATTTTATATTTTAGAAAATATCATCTCATTCAGAAAAATATTATTTCATTGTTTTATAAGAATCATACTATTTTTCATCGTAAAAAATAATAAATATTCACTATTATGAATAATAAAAATAAAAATAAATGTATCACAGTTGTTAAAAACATTTGCGTTATATTTGAAATGTTTGGGTTAGAACCCGCGACTTTTCACTTATTCACATAAAAAAGGTGAATTTTTTGCCACTAAACCATTTAGCTGGAAATTTTTGCTCTTGATGATAAGATTTAGTTGTTATAATAATAAATGATAGAAAATATTTTTTTTTCTTTCGAAAACAATAGCAAATCATTTAACTATTAATTTAAAATTTGAGCGTAACTGTGCACCAGAAGTTTGAAGTGTATCGTAAAATTTGTGTTCTGTAAATATTAAATTAAAGAATAAAAAGTTAAACAAATGGATGCTTTACTCCTAAACCATATTTAGACACGTAAAATATTAGACAAGAGAATGCTAATTTTATCTTTAATTATTTATTCGATTTTGAAAATATTTTTTGAGACAAATTAAACATATTATATACTATCATTTTTCTTTATATATTAGTAAAAAAAATATGATCAAATCATATCATATGAATGATGTACATGATCAAATTATTTATTGAGAATAGAACATGGTTAAATCTCTTAAGGAGATCTTCTTCATCCATTGTGATTCTATCTACTCGACTTGAAAATTAGGTTTTACAATTGCACGGAGATAATGTCCGTTAAAGAAGAGGTTCAACTAATATTTAAGCGTTCGATCGTTCAATATCGTTTTTATTTATTATTATATATATTTTCTAAATTTATCGTGATTGTGAATTTATTTATTATATCTAAATCAATTTCGACTATATATAGGGTTTTGCTAGAAGATACATTTTATGAATGTGTCTTTTAGCAAGTTATTCTATAGACATTTGCTAACATACACCAACTAATTTTTATAAAGGTGTCTTTTAGTAAATTATAACTAAAAATTGATAATCACAACTTGAGGTGTGGATTGCTAAAAAAAACATCTTCATGGTGTCTTCTAACAAAAACTCATGGAACATTATTCTATTTTATCAACATTACTGTAAAAAAAAAAAAACTTACCACAAATTATAGGTCAAAAAACATCAAGGCGATCTGTTTCTTTCACTTCAATCACTCTTGGAGCTTCACTTTCACTTCTTCCAACATTCAATTTCACTTTTGTTTCTTCATCTCTTATATCTTTCGAATCCAACACCATATTTACCGGATCCGGGTCGCGTTCCACCGTTAGCACCACTCACCGCCGCCGCGTACCAGATCGATAAAATAATCAGGCAGAAAAGGTACGTAACTTTATTCTCTATCTGGCTCTTACCCTTTTGTTTTTTCTTCCATTCTTTCCCTCTTTTTTAACTCAAAGTTTTTATTTTTAAATTCAACGAATCAATGGGGTAATTATTAGTTACCATGTATTTTGAATCAGTTTTTTGTACTTGTTTTCTCTCTCAAATTAGTAATTAGCTGTTAATAATACAGTTTTATGATATTTGTTTCCTTTTGTTATACAATGGCAGTGATGAGAATTTGAATCAAATATGGAGGGTGATCTTCAAAAGTCACTATCTTTGCGCCTAAGTCGTAGAGGAGACCGAACTAATCAAAATCCTCAAACTAAGGGTGAACAACAACTTCTATCAACTCTCTTGTTTACTACAAGACATGACAGTGAAGTGAATTCCTAGTTTGTTTGTTTGTTTGTTGCTGATGCAGATTTTGACATAGGATTGTTTTCTTCAGGAAGGGTACCCCAAGATTACCCTATGAAGATTGTTTGGAAGAAAGGGTTTGTTCGATTGGTTCTTGTAGGAGGCATCTTGTGGATGTTGTTAATTCTTGTTGCATTGTTGTTTCATATATGGTCTTGTCAATCCTCTGTCTCCTTTTTATCAGGTTAGCCAAAAAAAATTATACTCTTTATTTACTTCTTGTGTGATTTTTCAAGAACATCGTTAGTCATTAATCCCTATTAAGTTAATTGTCACAATACTTAATTAATTTTGGGAATTACGTAGAAGGGGATAAGCTTTCTTATTTTATATTTCTTTAGCTGCACAATATCTGTAGATTTAGTCATGTCTGGCATTGCAAAAACAGCATTTAAAGCTGTAAAAGAACGGGTTGGAGATTCATTTCTTTTTCTGTCCCACTCTTTCTGTAATCTATAACCTCTAAAAGTAACATTGTTCTTTAGTAGTACTTATTAGTAACTTTGGAATAAGAATGTAAGGATTAAGGAACCCTGTAATTTCTAGTTAGAGAAAACAATAATAGACCATGTCTTGGTACTAAAAATTGAACTCAATTCAATTTGTAATTGCTTTTTTCCTTTCACTCTTTGATGGTTGAGAGGGGTTTTGGAAGTAAAAATATCTAAAATCTGATTGGTCGTTTTAGATGCAAACGTGATATGCTTAGGAATATAGGATAATCACTTGGTGGGAGGTTCTGTTACATTATTAAAAGGCATGCTTTTTCAAAAGGCTATTCAATAAAAGCATTCATTGTCTTTTATTTTCTTCATTAAAACTACATTATTATATCATGATTTCTAAAAACATAGCGATTTTCTGCTTGATTTTCAGTCATGTGTAACAAAGATAGCAAGGTTTACACCATGTTAGACACTTACGGACTTGTACCAAAACTTCACAGTAAGATTTTGGCTGTTTTGTCTCCATCCATTGTTCATTATTTCATAGTTAATGTTTGATGTTGATGCTGCGTGTATCTTTTAGGATGCCCAATTCCTCTTTTCAATGACCCTGATAAAATAGTTATCCCTACTCAAAGAACTTCCGACAAAATTGTCAAAAATTTATCTTATTTTACCGAAGATGAGATTCCAAATGATAGTTCCCAGTCATCTCCTCTTTTTGGAGGCCATCTAAGTTGGAAACAGAGGGAGGATAGTTTCAAACTGAAGTCGAATATGAAGGTAAATAAATAAATTATCATGACTTTTAAATTTTTATTAAGTTTATTTTAAATGCAGCTGCTTCACAATTTATTTAGATTATCTTGTGATTGCCTCCATTAATGCAAAATGTTTCCCACTTGCTTCACCCCTTAGGTACACTGTGGATTTATCCAAGGTGGCGGTGCTGAAATGGATCCTATAGACATTAAATATGTTAAGAAATGTAAATTTGTTGTTGCATCTGGCATTTTTGACGGTTATGATATACCTCACCAACCATCAAATATAAGCCTTCGGTCAAAGAAACTTTTTTGCTTTCTTATGGTGGTTGATGAGGTATCTCTGAAATTCATGAGGGAAAATACTACTGTGGAAGAAGACAGTGCTGGTGGAAAATGGGTCGGAATTTGGCGACTTGTTCTTCTTAAGAATCAACCTTATGATGAACCAAGAAGGAATGGGAAGGTTCCTAAAATAATAACACACAGGCTGTTTCCTCAAGCACAATATAGTATATGGATTGATGGTAAAATGGAGCTGGTAGTTGATCCATTGCTTATCCTTGAGAGGTACTAATGTCTTTATCTTAGTTTATGCCTAATCTTTATGGTAATACAACTAATATGAACATTTTAAATCTGTTTATTTAGGAAGGTGTTCAAACTGCCATCCTTTTGTTTCTTTAGATAGCTTGTTAAGGGGGAAAAAGTCATTTGATTTTTAATTTGATATTTTCATGTCCTTATCAGTTAATTGCATAAAAAACATTTGTAGGCATAACAATTAGCAATTAGAAGGGTTCAATTTTATGGATGTCTTTTGTACTCTCATTTTTCTCGTATATAGGCTTAGATATTTACCATCATGAAGCTGATGCATTATAAAAGAAAATATTGTGTTACTACTGATTTGCTTGTCACTTGTGTTTGTGGATTTCCTTTGGGGAAAACTATTGCTTGACTCTTGATAATTGACTTTCCAAGTCGCCGCTTGTGATTTGGTTTGTCAACATCTAAACAAATAAAAAAAGACACTTTTGTAATCAGAGTGGACCAAATTATATATTTTCATGTATTTTTATAAATGTTAAGATTCTTTATGGAGAGTAAATAGTAACACATACTTGTTGGGATGGAATGGATGTCATTCTAGTTAGATATAGCATTAATGCATAATAGGTTTTAAAGCTTGAAATCAAAGACACTTGTTTACAAATTATATGTTCTGCCGAGATCCTTCTGATCTGATGATAGATATCGCAATGACTCACTTTGTAGGCAATCTTTACTTTGCAGATACCTATGGCGAGGGAAGCATACATTTGCCATTGCTCAACATAAGCATCACCGTAGTATATATGAGGAGGCTGATGCAAACAAGAGGCGGAAGCGATATGCTCGACCCCTTATTGATCTTCACATGAAAATATACTATTACGAGGGGATGAAAGCATGGAGTCCAAATAAAAAGACTAATAGCGGTAAGACAGGAAATGTGACTCTTTTTTTTTCTTTCTTTCTACTGTTTGATTTCAATTTCAACAATTTTGTCATCTCATTCTAAGTCTGACTTCTAAGATGACAAATCCTTAGAATTTTTTCACTTGAGCCATGGTAAATCTGTCAAAATTACACAGTAATGTAAGGCGGTATAATAATGTTAAAAGTTGTTTATGATGTTTCAGATGTCCCAGAGGGAGCGATTATCATTCGAGAACATACGGCGGTGAATAACTTGTTTAGCTGTTTGTGGTTTAATGAGGTTCACCTCTTCACACCGAGAGATCAACTGAGTTTTGGTTATGTTGCATACAGATTAGGAGAGTCATTTGAATTCTTCATGTTTCCAAACTGTGAATACAATTCACTGTTTGTGTTGCACCCTCACACAAGAGAGCACTCTTCTCCCATAGAATGGGTTAAACAGTTGGATCAACTGAAAAGGAATAGTAATTTAAAAGAAAGTAGGGGAGGATTAGGCTTGTTTACCCCTTATCCTGGGGATCTTAATTCAGTTGTTCTGCCACAAATAACAAGAACATCAAAAGCAGGATGACATTTTTGTTTTAACATATATTCATTTCATGTATTTTTTATTTCAAGAATTTCTTGATTCTAATTAATGAAAAGTAAAGATGAAAGCTCGTCAAGCTTATTTTGAGAGTTTTTCTACGTATATTCTGTTTTTTTATTCTTCCTCATTGTTCATAACTTGAATGTGATATTCGAAATAGAATGGTGTTGAGACTCAACTCACCAAACTTGGGGGCTAATTTTTTTTTCATAAGTTGAGGCATAAGATATGAGTTGTTTTATAATGTTCCGTTAAAAGTATCTTTGTTTGCTTGGAGACTTCTTCGTAATAGGCTACCGTCAAAAGACAATTTGGCACAGCATCGAGTCATTTACATTGACGATATTGTGTGTGTGGCTGCTTGTGGAGCGATTGAAACGCCAGATCACCTTCTTTCAACTGTGACATTTTTGGTACCGTGTGGTCGCTGGTCCTGCAATGGTTACGGTTATCGTTCGTTGCTCCTGTAGGGAGCTGGTTTCATCTTATTCAGTTCGGTCAGTTAGCTGGGTTACCACATTTTACATATTTGTTCTTTCGGTTAATTTGGCTAGCTTAAGTTTGGGTTATTTGGATAGAGAGGAACAATCGTGTTTTCAGCAACAAGGCTACGGACATTAGCAACATTGCAGATAGAGTGAAGTTGTTATCTTTCCAGTGGTTAAAGGCAAATATGCATGGTTTTGCGTTTTCCTATCATGATTGGTGGATCCACCCTTTGTCTTGCATGGGTGTTATGATTTAATCTTATTGTTATTGCATTTTTATTGCGGTAATTTCTTTTGGTGGTTCTCTTTTTGCACGCCTTGTGCGAGATGAACCATTGGTGTTAATTTAATTCCATTTTAGCTTGTTAAAAAAAATGCCGAGTACATTTTCTCCATATGATACTTGACCAATCTTCTTTGCTTGTGTTGTTGAAATACATCTTACTTAAAGCTTAGTTCTTAAATCGGATATCAGGATATTTTCTCTTCAATATTAATGCTGCGATTCACGATTATTGGCTATAAAATACACTACATTAATATCCTTGATTGTTTGTTCTTCGGTATGCTGATCGAATGTGGCATAAGAATAGTGATGTGTGACTAATAATATTAGCTGCGGCATTAGTGGTCATAGTAGTGGTTATAGGACCAATGCAATAGTAGTAGTAGCAAATCTAACCGTTGAGTATAACATATACTGTATATGTATCATGTATGCAAACATTAATATGGCCCCTAAGTGATCACCATGAGATTGGTTCTTCATGAATCACTAAGCATGTATACATCTTAACAATGGCAAATTTACACGTTATATCAACTTAAGACACTTGAGCTTTAGGAATCACATGTTACTACATTCTAACAAAGAAAAATCACATTTGATAAAAATATCTTCACAATTTAACATTATAAAATAATACTATTTACACAATTTAAATATCTTAGATCTATAGTACAAAATGACGAAGAAATAGACGTAGATGTAAATTATCGAATTCAATCCGTGTGATTGAAATGGAGAATAGTCTCTTGATATAAATATCTTCACAACTTAACATTATAAAATAAGTTTTCCCAAATCAAGAATGTCACTTTTTTTTTTATTTACACAATTTATATATCTTGGATCCATAATACAAAATGATGAAGAAATAGACGTAGATGTAAATTATCGAATTCAATCTGAATGATTGAAATGGAGAAGAGTCTCTAAGTGTTTTGTGTGATATGAGGGTAGAGGAAATTCTATCAGCCATCGGTATGACCAACGATATTGTATGAAACAAATTGATGGGCCGCGAAGAATCAACATCAAAATAAAATAAACGTAGCGGATATGAAGATTGTGTTGGATGTGTTGTAAGACTAGATCAGATAGGATTAGAAGAGTGGATGTGATAAGATTATAAATGACGATATTAGAGAGAGATGGGGTAACACCTATAATAGAAAAGATCGTGGTAGATTTTAGGTGGTTTGAACATGTAAAGAAAATTATAGATTTTGTAATAAAGAGTCGAGGATAACCAGATCACTAAAAGCATTGGAATGCCTAAAAAAACTATTATTTAAAAATTATTCCGAAATACATAATATTATGAGATAATTTGAGTTATACAGCCACCCACATTTGGTGATAAAAGACTTGGTTGTTTTGTAGTAATACTATCTAAACAATGTTTTAATGTAAAAAAATTATATAAACCTTTTAAACGTACTGCTGAAATTACTTGTCGCATAAAATATTGAAACATATTACATGAACATTTTTAAATCAAAATCCATTTTAAGCACAAAATAATGACATGTTGAACACAAGTTCACAACCAAAGAAGGATGCAGGAGTCAGATTACTTGTGAAACTCCTCAAAATGGCAAAATCGTCAACTTCAAAGGTTGGATAGAATATATGGCTGAATGAATTCATTCACATTTAGCACTGTTTCCATTAAAAAACAAAATGTAGGAAAAAAAATTATCTGTTGCAATACAATTTCACCGAAATGTTACATGATAATTTCACCTTTATAATATATGGAAGGAAAATAAAAAAAATAAAAAACTTCTTGGCTAGATAACACCAGATATTTCGTCCATCAGAATATATAGTGCCGCTCATGGTAGGCTATCGAATGTCGACCATCTTTGACTGCGCCAACGCAAATGATGACCATGAATCCTTCTAGACGAAGAATTGTTGCCCTGGGGATTAGTATGAGGAACTTGTGAAACTCGAGGCATCCTTGTTGAAGATATTCTGACCCTGGGGCTCACCTCTCTATAATAATTCTCAACAATCTGACTGTGAGGCATCCTTGAAGGCGAAATGTTTGATCTCCATCTAGGTGTACGGTTTGAGGATAACAGATCATTTCTCCACGCAGTTCTATGAATTCTCTGATTTCTCTCCAGTTGATGTGTTGAAGGTAAACCGGATCTCCATCTAGCTGGTTGATTTGTCTGTGTATCATTTGATACCCTGTGCATAGTTTCAGATCTTCTGTCATGTGACGGCATTCTAGGTATTGAATCAGAAAACAAATTGGACATGATCCAGTCAACAGAGGGATTTGTCTGTGTATCATCTGATACCCTGTGTATTGTTTCAGACAATACACCCAATGCCGTTGGCATGTGTAGTGAGTGTATTGCTTCAGACCATTCGTCCTGTACTGGCATTCTAGGTCTTGAATCACTAGACACGATCCAGTCAGTGTTGCCTTCAGAGGAGTACACTTCATGCAAGACAAGGGACATCAAGTTAACCACAGGCGACATGGTGCCTTCTCTGCTCAATCCTGCATCAGAACTTGCATTGATTGAGCTAAAAAGATCTTCAAAGTCCCTCTCCTGTTCCATCCTAAACCAGTCATACTGACGTGACGGATCTACTTCTGTTGGTCGAACAGAAGGATGCACCAGCCTAGCATGCTTCCTAAGTTCTGGATATGTGCCCTGGAACTCACACGTCTCAGAAGAACAACTCCTTTTTTTACAGTTCATATACCTTCGAGCAGGTTCCGATACCATGTATCCGTATATTCCTCCCCGGCAAAGAGGGCAGATAAGCTTTGGTTGCAACTTGCTCCCACATTGGGAGGGGTTCCCAGGCTCTGACTGAGCTTTCCTATCATGAGAGACTGTTCTTGTGAGAGGAATTGCTTCCAGCATTGCTGATGAGAGATGAGAACCAAACGACTTACAGAATTGGTCAAGACAGTTGGAGTGCCTGTAACTGGTATTGCACATGTAAGGTCGGCAACCCTTCTCATAAGAAGAACATTTCAGAAGAACAGTGTTATGAGGAATTTCCATGCAAATAGGACATCTAGTATCATCCCATTCTTTCATTTCATCAGCCGATCCAAAATTAGGTCTAGGCAGGTCAAGGTTTTTGGAGATGGAAGGATAGGGATATGATCCACTGCAATCTATAGACGGGGATCGCCCTCTTCTAACTTTTGGCATTTTTGAGACCTGATGTTACCGCTTAAAACCAAATCTACAAACAATTAAAAAAGAGGGATTAAGTTATGAAACACCAATCATAATTCAATAACAGTGTCACAAATGACAAATGTGGATAAGACCAACCCCCTTTTTTGTCTTATAACTCTTGGTTATTTCAACATAGCAATACACAAGAAAATAATAACAAGGGACAGATATTTAATTGCAAAAGAAATGAAAAAGATTGTATTTTTGGTGAAGATGAAAAAGTTTGTTTATTTGAGGCTTTGTCTAACATGCAAAAGCAAAATGGTCTTGCACCATGCACAAGTGTATTTTTCAGCATTTCTCGTTTAATGTAATGGTGGGATTTATTGATCCGAAGGTGAAAAGTAGCTTGTGCATGGTGCAATATTTTTCTTACTTGTGCACCATAGAATTGGCCATATTCCGAAACCTCAACTAAATTTCACAAGGTACATAAAACACAAGGCATTTATTTGCAGATAATATTTAAGGTCACGAGTGTGTCAGAGAAGAAAACTAAAGTTTCAGACCTGGTAACCATGCAATAGAAGAACTAGTATGAAAACAGTATATAGATAGCTATCAGCCTTCAATGAATATAAGCAAACAGAGAACTATTTTGCTAGTAAGAAAACATGAATACAGAACCAAAAGGCGCAACTATATGGAAGCATTTAAAATTGTTATTTTAGATTCTTACTCTCTCTAGCCTCCTAAACACCAAAAATACATCCTTGATGAATACCTATGTTGTTAATCCCAGGTAGCATTGCATAGCACAGACCCCCTAAAAAACTATAGCTTTGGAGCTTGATATTGATATTGATTTGGGGCCGCAATTAGCGGCAACTACAACCGCTATTGTTGACGGTGGCTCGCAAGCTAAAGGCGTCACGCCAAACCCTGCCACCGTTAAGCTGTTCCACTATAGCGATGTGATTGACAACATAGACGAATACAGCAAGAAATCCAAAGCTCTCTCTAAAAGGTCGAGACAATCAAATTCAATGGGATCAAAACAATTAATACAAATGATTTGTTGCATAACTGGTAGGACTCCGTTACTCATTCCTGTAATATCTATGCTATTCCCCAGAAATAACCCAAAAACTAAACCAATTTTCTGGGTGTATCCTTATATTTTAGAGTAGTTTAAGATGATTTTTTTCACCTATCAAAACCTATAAATTTCGTTCCAGTATTATACAGTTTATGAGATAGGGTTTTGTTTTCTTTTGAGACCTAAGAGTTGATTTTACCAAACAAGTGTCTTAAATTCTCTAACAATAATCATGAGGAGGAATCAACAACATAACATTCTTAAAAATACAATTTTTAACTACCAACACAAGAACCAGAATTTGCAGAAACAAAAAAGCATACACCCACAACAACAAAAAAAAACACTTTTCGAACATGTTTCAATACAAAAAAACTTAATTTTCAAAGCCAAATCATAAAAACACGACATAAAGACAACGTAATTGTTCGTAGACAGTGTCATCGTTTCGATTAACGAAAGAACGAGTTTGATCATGAAAAACAACATACAAGCAAAAATTGAAAGAGAGAATACGAGGGTATTAGCTAGGGCTAACCTGGTAGAGATTGTAGAGCGATGAATGCAGTGATTTGCGATCAACGAGTTTGATTCACCATTTATTTATAATAAATAGGGTTTGGTCTTTTTTTGATGTGAAGAAAAAGCCCAACACACTCATAATCCAGAAGTTTCTTACTCTAATACGATAAATTATAGTACGATTAGTAAACCAAAATATTAGTAATTAAGATAATACTATTAGTTGAGTAAATCTTTTTTAAGCAATTTTATTATTTTATAAAAAAGCGTTGACAACACACTGTCAAAACAATTTCATCAAATACATGTTTTGATTAAATTCATGTATATTGCATTTAAATTTCCTTTCGTTAAAATTGATATGGGTCCCACCAAAATTTGGTAGGAACAAAAATCATTTGTATATTAATTAATTGATCAAAAATGGTTTGATTTGTGATGTGTCTTATTCTTCTAGTTATGCAAAAAAAAAAAGAATAATATGTTGAACCCCTCAAAAAAAAAAGAATGAGTGTGTCGTAGCATAGATATTATTCTTTTTTTTATTATTTTTAACGCTTTTTTTAACGCTCGCTCTTTTGTCAAATAAAATTCATATGGATATGACATATTAAAATGGATCTCACGTAATATGCTGAGATGTCCCATAAGTCTTAGTTCAACCGACAAAAATGTCAAAATTGTTAGGTCAGACGTCATGACCGAGGTTCGAACCCCGGTACCTTCACTTTGTGTGTGTGAGTTTATGATGGTTTTGCCATCTCTTCTACCTACAAAAAAAATGGTGAGATGTACGTGGTTTTTACCTAATAGAAGAGTGATTGCTAGATAGAGAGTGTTTGTATTATTTCTATGATGAAAAATGTATTTTTAATAGATTAAATGTATGATTGATTACATTTTTAATTCGTTTTTAAAAGAGGCAAAATTGATTCTAGTTGATAATTATTTGTGATGTGTTTGATTCTTCCAAAGTTGAATTGATTTTACTTTTAAAAATGTGATTATGACATGTTCTGATTGATTATGACATGTTTTAAATTGAAAATGTATATCAATATAATATAAATTTATTAAACATAAAAATGATGAATATGTGAACAACTCACATCATCCATTTTTTTGGGTCCAAATCATATCATCCACGATAATAACATGAAACGACAAATATATATATATATATATATATATATATATATATATATATATATATATATAGACACACACACACACACACACACACACAATAA
>Ga0315913_1006270_pt1 | contig 14384 bp, 5 predicted proteins | sample MpolsnodulesMG_FD_207736 | JGI IMG/M metagenome (GOLD analysis project Ga0315913, IMG submission 207736) | Medicago polymorpha root nodule microbial communities from Los Angeles, California, United States - small nodules | ecosystem: Host-associated > Plants > Roots > Nodule | place: USA... | reverse complement strand
TTTTATTGCTTAAAACAATCTATTTAATAAATATCTTCAAAAATATTTTAGTAAAATTATTCCACAAAAGCATTGTAGATCCAACGTATATATATTTTTTGAATAATCCAACGTATATGAAGTGTTCATAATAAAGGATTAATTTTTTTAAGAAACTAAAAGATAATTTAAAAAGTGTTAGCAATCTATAAGCCTTCCAACATCCTCTAACCCATCTATTCTAAACTTTTCTCACTAATAAAAAAGTAAAGAATTTTGATTCTTAACTTGCTTCCCTTGATAAATACTCATCAAAATTTTCCATTTCTAGTCACAACCAATAATCTTCTTTATTATTCTATAACAGAATCAGAATTAAAATTTAAATTAAAATTCAGTCAAAGATACATAAAGAAAGTGTGATATTTTTAAGTTTCAACCATATTTGTTTTATCCAAAATAAAATAAAATCATGTAATAAAAACCTTTTAATTTTTAAGAAAATGAAAAAGGGAGATTAGTCACTTTAGTCTATGAATAGGAAATAAGTCGTCACTTTAGTCCCTGAATGCAGATAAATTGCAAAATAGTCCATGAATGTAAACTTTGTTAGTCAATTTAATCACTGAATGCAAACTCCGTTCCTCAATTTAGTCCCTGAATGTAGACTTCGTTAGTCACTTTATTCCCTGAAATTTAGCAACATAATCATGGACTGTTTTGCAAAGGACTAAAGTGACTATTTTTTTTCTATTAATGACTGATTCCCCAAACGAAAAATGAAAGGAGCCATGCCATTGCCAGCTGGAGAAAGAACATGTAAAGTTGCCAAACACCAAAAACATCGCTCGCCGCGTCGTCAAAACACAATCCATTGTATTTGTTTTGTTTCAAACACACTTCGTACTTTCCGAATAATCCGAACAAAATCTTGCATAAACGTTACTCTATTTTACACTCTACCAAACTCTCCTCTTTCTTCATCTTATTACCACACTTTCTACATTGTTGTTTTCTTTCTGCCACCCCTGTTTTTTTACTTCTTCAAGGTGGTGACAATTTTGTTGGAAAACCAAACAGACCCAACAACATTCATATAAAAAAGATTGAAACTTTGAACCTTAAACACTGTTTAACGTTTCTGGGCCGGCCTTGTTTTTTGTTTAGTACCATGAATGCATGAGAATCTGTAGTTCTGTTCTGTTCTGTGTGAGTGTTTAGTTGTTGGAATTGGAATTATTAAACAAAGTTTGGTTTTTGTTTAGTAGTTTTTTGAAAAAAATCTTGATCTGTACTTTGGACTCAGTCTTGTTTTCAGTTGACAGTGTCAGACACGCGTTTGTTTTGCCATTAGGACAATCTTCAATCCATTTGCTCGGTTGTCTTTGATTAGGTAAGAAATTTTGATATAATCATGCACTACTTGACATACACTTATGTTTGATTTGGTTTTTTTCCTATACCGTGTCTTTGAAATAATAAATTGCTGTCTTTTTTATTTAGTTGTTGTTGAACAATTCTTAAAGATTATTCCTTTATTATATATATGTACAAACTCTATTGCTGATTAAGTAGTGTGTGTTGTGTGTTTTTGGATGATAAAATTACAGGTTTTGTAATCTAATTCATCAATAATAATCATCATGGGTTCTAGACCATATTTGAAAAAAGGGGGTTCTTTGGTTAGGATTGCTCAATTGAGTGATGATATGGATCAAGAAACTGAGAATCTTGCTACTTACACAGTGCAAGTTCCTATAACACCTGATAACCAACCTATGTCCGCGAAGGATATTACTCTTGAGAGATCAACTTCAAGGAGAGTGGAGGATCAATATGCGTCGAGTTCTATGTTTACGGGAGGTTTTAATCAGGCGACTAGAGCTCAGTTCAAGGATAAGGTGATTGAGTCCGAATCAAGTCATCCTCAGATGGCCGGGACTAAAGGGTCTGCGTGTGAGATGTCGGGGTGTGATGGAAGAGTCATGACTGATGAAAGAGGTTTGGAAATACTTCCTTGTGAGTGTGATTTCAAGATTTGTAGGAATTGTTATAAGGATACTTTGAGGAACGGTGAGGGGATTTGCCCTGGATGCCAAGAGGCTTACAAAGAGCAAGCGATGGAAGAGGCTGCTGCTGTGGTTAATCGACAATCACTACCTTTGCCACCTGGTGCGTCGAAGATGGAGAGGAGATTGTCGATGATGAAATCGGGGAATTTGATGAGGAGTCAGACTAATGAATTTGATCATGCTCAATGGTTGTTTGAGACTAAAGGGACTTATGGGTATGGAAACGCTATGTGGCCTAAAGATCCGGTGAATGGTGCTAGTTCTAGTTCTGGTTCTGATTGGATGGGGGGTGACCCTAATGCTTTCAAAGAAAAGCCGTGGAGGCCATTGACCAGGAAAGCGAATATTCGTGCTGCAATTCTGAGTCCTTATCGGTATGATTACTTTTTCCTCTTGGCTTCTTTTATCACCCCTGGTTGTGTGGACAATTTTTTCTGCATCCCATTTTCTCATTGATGCGTCAATGAAATATTTTTATATGATGATTGTTTTTAATCTAGTCGGAGTCTCTAATATATCTGATATTCAATTTGAATTTGGTTTATGTTTTGAGGTGTTAGTAAGCAAGTCTGTCAAAGAACAACTTTCTATGAACAAAAGGACAGTTTTTTTTTTTTTTTTTTACAGGAAATTGATTTAAAAACTTAATAATGAATCTAAAGTTAGTTATCATTTTGTCGTTTTATCTTTCAGGCTCATAATATTAGCTCGGATGGTGATTCTGGTTCTCTTCCTTCACTGGAGGGTAGTAAACCCGAATGACGATGCAATGTGGCTGTGGGGCATGTCCGTAGTTTGTGAAATCTGGTTTGCATTCTCCTGGCTTCTTGACCAGCTCCCTAAGCTCTTTCCGATAAATCGTGTTGCTGATCTCGATGTTTTGAAAGAGAAGTTCGAAACTCCAAGTCCAGCCAATCCAACAGGGAAATCTGATCTCCCGGGAATTGATATGTTTGTGTCAACTGCCGATCCAGAAAAAGAGCCACCCCTTGTTACCGCAAATACCATTCTTTCAATTCTAGCAGCTGAGTACCCTGTTGATAAACTCGCATGTTATGTCTCTGATGATGGCGGTTCACTTCTAACTTTTGAGGCCATGGCCGAGGCAGCGAGTTTTGCGGAGTTGTGGGTTCCATTTTGTCGGAAGCACGACATTGAACCAAGGAACCCGGAGTCTTACTTTAGTCTGAAGAGAGATCCCTATAAGAACAAAGTACGTTCGGACTTTGTTAGGGACCGCAGGAAGGTGAAGCGCGAGTATGAGGAATTCAAGGTTCGGATTAATGGCCTTCCTGATTCAATCCGGAGGCGCGCTGATGCTTATAATGTTAGAGAGGAGATCAAAGCTATGAGGCTATGGAGAGAGGCTGCAAATGATGAACCGCTGGAGAATTTGAAAATTTCTAAAGCTACATGTATGACCGATGGTACTCACTGGCCTGGGACTTGGACAACTCCTGCACCAGAGCATTCTCGGGGTGATCATTCCAGCATCATACAGGTAATTGTCGGTTTTTATGATTGTTTGAGGTATTGCGTAAAAAACATTTTAATTATATGGGTAATTTTGTTTTTTAAAACGGACTATTACTTCTAAGCTGAATAGGTATTACTTCACAAAAGTATATGTTTACAATTTTCCTTTTTGTATATGTATGTGTAACCCCTAAATAAATTTTGTATGCATATTATATGTATGTCATTTTCTTACACAAGTATAATAATCCTCAAAGTAATTTCATATATTATATGCAATTCCATATAAAGGGTAAACTTATCAGTTATTCAGTTATTTGATTCTTTGATAGACGATGAAACGAGCCAATTAATTTAATAGAGGAGTATCAATACATCCTTTATATTTGTTTACTTAACTCAAACTTATATAATTTACTATTAGAAAACTATTGATATTAAAATGACAACAAATCTATCTATAAGTAAGAATGTCAGAATTCACGCAGAGAAGTCACATGCCGCCATTTAGATTCTGAGTCGAAACTCATAGTTTTTCTTTCATTTGCCTTCAACCACTCATACATTTTAAATTTTGGATCACATTAAACTTGCACGTCCAAACTTATAGTCTATTATTGGTAGTAGAGATAGTAAGATTGCATTAGTTCAAAATAGAAGTAGATAACTCTTTTATACAGCAGGACAATCTCCAAAAGATAGAGGCATGATAGATGAACATCCTAGGGAATCTGATACTAGCTCCTTTTCCTCTGGATCTTACATTCAGTGCATAATTAGTATCACTAATACTGTCTTAATCTTCATTATAGAAGTGTTTACATATTGTTAATATGATTTTTAGTATTAACTACGTAAGTGTTTTCATGCTATGATTCAGGTTCTCAGTGGTAAAAAATTCATACACGAAATTAGTTTATGATGTTCATATTATACTTGTTGTGATATATCAAATCGTAATTTTGTCGTTTTTTGATATAAACATCAAACATGCTAATAATGCAACCTCTTTCAAATGCAGGTGATGCTGAAACCTCCAAGTGACGAGCCACTAACCGGCCCAGAATCAGATTCAAACGGCATGGATTTGACCGAAGTTGATATTCGTCTTCCTATGCTAGTCTATGTTTCTCGTGAAAAAAGACCTGGCTATGATCACAATAAGAAAGCGGGGGCCATGAATGCCTTGGTTCGAGCTTCAGCCGTAATGTCTAACGGTCCTTTCATACTTAATCTTGACTGTGACCATTACATATATAACTCCGAGGCAATCAGGGAAGGTATGTGCTATATGATGGACCGCGATGGGGACAAGATCAGCTACGTTCAATTTCCTCAAAGGTTTGAAGGAATCGACCCGTCAGATCGGTATGCCAATCATAACACTGTCTTCTTTGATGTCAATATGCGAGCTCTCGATGGTATTCAGGGTCCTGTATATGTTGGTACTGGATGCTTATTTCGAAGAACTGCACTCTATGGCTTTGATCCTCCCCGAGTTCAAGAAGAGGCCACCGGTTGGTTTGGTAGTAAGAAAAAGAATTCCTCAACAGTTGCTTCAGTCCCTGATGTAGAGGATCAATCTTTGAGGAATGGTGGTAGCATTGATGAAGAAGAAATGAGTAGCGCTCTTATTCCTAAGAAATTCGGCAACTCGACTCTTTTTGTTGACTCAATCAGGGTGGCAGAGTTCCAAGGGAGACCACTTGCTGATCATCCGTCCATCAAAAACGGACGTCAACCTGGTGCTCTAACACTTCCTCGAGATCTTCTTGATGCCGCTACTATCGCTGAGGCAATCAGTGTCATCTCATGCTGGTACGAAGATAAGACCGAATGGGGAGATAGAGTCGGATGGATTTACGGGTCGGTAACCGAGGATGTTGTGACAGGTTATAGAATGCACAATAGAGGATGGAGGTCTGTGTATTGTGTGACCAAGAGGGATGCCTTCCGAGGTACTGCTCCAATCAATTTGACAGACCGGCTTCACCAAGTTCTTCGATGGGCAACTGGCTCGGTCGAAATATTCTTTTCGCGGAACAATGCAATCTTGGCTAACTCTAGACTGAAATTTTTGCAAAGGATTGCTTATCTTAATGTTGGAATATATCCATTCACTTCATTCTTCCTCATTGTTTATTGCTTCCTCCCGGCTCTTTCGCTTTTCACCGGCCAGTTCATCGTCCAATCCCTTCAAGTCACTTTCTTAATTTACCTCTTGGGAATCACCGTGACACTTATTCTTCTTGCTATTCTCGAGATCAAATGGTCAGGCATCGAACTCGAAGAATGGTGGAGAAACGAGCAATTCTGGTTGATCGGAGGCACAAGTGCACATTTTGCCGCGGTTCTTCAAGGTCTACTCAAAGTTATAGCCGGTATCGAGATCTCATTCACTTTAACATCAAAATCCTCCGGTGATGATGAAAACGACGAGTACGCTGATCTCTACATCATCAAATGGTCCTCCTTGATGATACCGCCGCTTACAATCATGATGGTCAACTTAATCGCAATTGCAACTGCGGTTAGTAGGACTATATACAGCGAGGATCGTCAATGGAGTAGTTTACTTGGAGGTGTGTTCTTCAGTTTTTGGGTATTGGCTCATTTATATCCATTTGCAAAAGGGCTTATGGGTAGAAGAGGTAGAACACCAACAATTGTGTTTGTTTGGTCAGCATTAATATCAATCACTATATCACTTCTATGGGTTGCTATTGATCCTCCTTCTGGTAACAATCAAATTGGAGGGTCATTCCAATTTCCTTGATTTTTTAGTGATTATTTTTCAAGTAGCCATTGTAAGTAACAGTGACAGGTTTTTTTTGGTTGTAAACAGTTTTTAGTTACCATTCATTGTTTGCTAAAAAACTATTGCTCATAGAAAGAAATATATCATACAATTTTTCTTCTCTTCATTCTCATTGCCTTGTTCTATGGTTCTATGACATTTTTTTAGGGGAGTCATATGAAGTTGAGAAATTTTTGGTGTTAGATTACATTGTATTGAAATGTTGGAACCACAGGAATATGGATTTCCAGTAGATAAGGCAACACACATTCATATTGTCAATGAAATTGGACATTTGTATTCATGTATCACTTAACTTCATTAGTATTTTCTAAAGGAAAAAATTTGGTGCATTTTCTTAGCTTTTTTTCACACGGTTTTTAACTGAATTCATCAAATCTATAGTTTTCTCAAAGTTTGTTATATCCAAAAAATATGTAATTTTAGTTAAGAACCATACAAAAAATACCTAAACAAACACACATAAGTTTTTTCCTTTTTCTAAATTCCAGAGATAAATGAATGAAGGGTGCAGATTCCTTTATTAGAATAGTTTAAGTAATTAAGGAATTAAATTTGCTAAAAAGTTAAGGACCTTAGAGCATCTACAATGCTAGAGCCAAAATTTTGTTCTTTAACCATTTTTTGTGGGTCCATGGATGTCACATAGGATTTAGGAACTATCACCCATTTCTACTCCAATGTAAAGAATCATATTTGTGTTCTTATATTACTTTTTAGGGTTCCACAATTCATAATTTCTGCTTTTCCTTTTTAACTTGTCGTTTTATGGTCCCACAATCTCTTCTTTCCCTCTGTTCTTGGGCGTTCTCTAGGAAGAACTGTTCTCCAAAGTGGCATCCATATCACTCCTCTCTAATGGGCTAGACAGTAAGAACACGTTGTTATTGCCTCAAGAACTGTGCATGGAACATCGCTGGAGATGCTCTATGGCATACTCCATAGTAGAATTGTATCTAAAATACTCCATAGTAGAATTGGACAGACAAATGAATGATTTTTGTTATATATTCAATTCCAACATGTGATGTAACTTAGATGAAATATCTCAAGTTTATTTTATAGAACAAATATCTCAAGTCTTATCCTAAAAAAGTAAAAATATCCCAAGTGTTTATACAAGTAAAATTATATTTAAACAATACAAGCTTTGGATCAATTCCTCTCCAATTGAATATTTGATATTCAATCACCCAAATGAGATTGTCATAATTATTTATTTATGTAGAAACAATCCACTCAAATTGACACAATATTTGAATATTATCAACGTTTTTTTTTGTCAAATAACATTGTCAACTCTTTTCTTTTTCAACTTGATACCGCCACTCATCATATAATTCAATAAGGATGCGCAAGGGTCAAATTCGATCAAATTTGGGCAAAATCAAATTCATTAGTTTAGGTTGGTAAATTATTGCAACTTTTCACTCAAACCCAAAACAACATGACTCAAATCAAAATTATTAGAGAAATGATATTTGTACTGTCATTTTGGAATAACGTTAGGAATAAGGACAACTCTCTTTCATTGTGTTTTTATTCTTTTATTTTCTCTTTATTATTTTTGACCAATACAAAAAGAGAAAAAGAAGGTTATACAAATGTCATCATTCCATAAAAAAGTTACTCTTGAACTAATTTATTTTAGGAGTAACTTTATCATATAAAATTAGCAAACCTGTTATTGATTATGTCTTTCCCTTCCTTTTGATAAAAAAATTTAAAACCAAATTAATCAGCTTATATGGGTACAATTTTTTTTAAGGAGCTAAATTAATCCACTCAAATTCACAATGTGGAGAATCGAACCCGAGACCTTGATGAGCAAATTCCAAGGTTTCAAGTCAACATTGTCAACGGTTGTTGAAAATTCACTGACATAAATGGAAGAGCCAAAGCTCGAATTCTTATCACGACATCCAACCTAAAAATTTCAATATTTTTATCAGTTAGGATAGGACTTGTGGAAAAGTACGGTGACACTTTATTTAGAAGTCGAGATAATCGAAGTTTAAATTGTGAGTTTAATTTATATATTGTCAATGAATTTTTTTACACTATCATAAAATCAAAACCATTTAAATAAACGACTTTAAAAGTAGTTAAAAAAATCAATAATTTTTCAGCGAAGACACAATTTATTGCCTCACAACTTCCTCTCAAGGCAATTAAGTCAGACAAAAAATAAACTCATACTTGTCATTGCCATTTTCATATGGAGGATAAATTAGTCCTTGATTCATTATGACAAAGAGTCAAATATGTTCATAATATTAAACTGTCAGAGACTAGTTTGAGTTTATTTTATATCAAGAACTAAATTGACCGGAGAAAAAATTATGAAGGACTAAGTTGAATTTTCACTCAACATTTATTAATGATCTAACAATTTTTATTGATTGACGATGTAAAATATTTGTACAATGACAATGTTTACTAGTTAAATCAATTCATTTATTGCATTTTGAAACTAAAATCCAACATTATAAAAGAGAAGCGCTAAGGTCACACTTTCAAACATACTCCTATAACACACTCCAATAAAATTAAGCCACCTCACTTTTTATTTTTATTTTTAAAATCCTTCACCTAAAATATTCAAAATAAGTATATTAAAATCCTTGACTTCAAATATTCAAAATAAGTATACCATAGCATTCTCTTATAACTTTATAAGTATATTTTTTCGTCCTACTTCATGACCGTCTCTAATATAATCTAGTTTGTAGACGTCTCACAAATTATCTTCCTAGTAATGCACCAAGTTCCATATGTTAGTTCAAATCAAAACACACAGTGGTTAATTAATTAGGGTGACTTTCAAACAGAAATCCAAAGCTTTTCACCCCATTTGAATTTTATTTTGTCTAATTCAATCTACTCTAACTCTCATTTCCTCTTTAGACAGGGTCATTCAAAGAAAATTCAACTGCCAGAGGAGTGGTGATTACAGCATTAACTAATTGACTCAAAGTGATTTTGAAATTGGGCTAATTTTTTTCATCTACGTATGTTTGAAATGAGTGTTTCGTTTCGACCAAAAATAAATGAGTGTTTTGTTCTCCATCCTATTGTTTTTCCGCGGTTCTATAGATTTCAGATTATACAATCTAAAAAGCGTAAAACACGCTAAAAATCCTCCATATTTTTGGGATTTTATAATCCAAAATAGGGTACACTAGAAAGTTTGAGAATTCAATCACAACTTTTGTTGGCATATTTAAGTTATTGGACCTTTTGTAAAAAAAAAAAAGTTATTGGACCTATACGGAGAATTAATTAAGGCCGTCCATTGATTTGGTCAAATAAGAAACATATCTACACCAGGGGTACATTAATCAATTTCCCTATCTTCTTGTTACAACTGAAAATTAAGAGGGAGAGCTCAATCAAAATTAATAAAAGATGAGTATAAATAAAGGCTAGTATACAAGTAACAAACTAGTAAAAGTATCCACTCTAGCTTCATTTCATAGAAAGTTTTAAAAATTGGGGAACAAAACTGCAATTAAACCTCGTATTATTGAAAAACATGTATATTATGATTTTTATTGATTATTAATGTTATTATTATTATCATTATTTTTGAAATTTTGGTCTTTAAAATTCCCAATTGCTGCTATCAGAATTCACCAACTGCAACCTTTGGCTTTTAGAACTGGTTAAACTATGAGTCTATGATCATCCTTATAAGAATGCATTTAAGAAAGCTTTAGAATTTACTTTGACAATGTAGGCCTTTGACACAGTTTGCTTTCACATGTAGTAGTACTATTTATTATTTGTAAGAAAATTGAAAATGCCTGACAGCATGAGATTGAGAAGGTTCTCCCATAATTTTCAAACCTAATCACAAAATTGTTATAGAAATAATCAGTAAAATAAAAAAGAGTAAATTACACTTCTCCCTTCAAGACAATGATATTACAATATGAATTATATATTTTGATATGAATTTATATACATTTTTTGGTCAAATAGTCTATCAACCACTTTTTAGGATGAATAAGTGAGAATTTCAGAGTTAAAACTCAACCTTTGCATATGAATAAGTCATCTTCTTAAATTTCTTTTAACCCTGTTAAATATTTTTCTCTCTCTCTCTTCATTTTACCGAATTACCTCTATATGTCCAATTCATCTATTGATTTTCTTAGCCATCAAAGGAGTAGTAATCTCTTGCTATTGTTTTCCAAACTTCAATGTAGGTCTTTGTATAATCCACAAAACATTTCAAAGCTTCAACACAAACACAACAACAATAGCGAAGTGCATTATCTTTTCAACACAACTTGTTAAAAATTAAGAGAATATATTAAATCAAATGCAACGATGGCTGCAGGGATGGATTCTCCAATCGAAACGAGGAAGATGGAAGATATGATAGTGAAAAAAGATTGGACAAAGAATGTCATTTGGTAAAATAAAAAATTGTTTAACAATGTTAAATGAAAGTTAACTAAAAAATATAAGGCTTATTCAATCACCCGGTTCCTTAACTTAATTGATTGTCTCAATTTAGTCCCCTAACTATAATTTGTACCAATTTGGTCCCCTATGTTTTTGCTCCGTTACTAGTTTTAGTCATTTCTGTTAGTTTCTCTAAAAGAAACGTTAACAGAAAGGACTAAAACCAGCAACAGAGCAAAACATAGGGGACCAAATTGGTACATAAGTTAAGGCTTTTTTTAGAGAAACGAACAGAAAGGACTAAAACTAGTAACAAAGCAAAACATAAGGGACCAAATTGGTACAAATTATAGTTAGGAGACCAAATTGAGACAATCAATTAAGTTAAGGAACCGGATTATTGAATAAGCCAAAATATAATTTCGGATCAAAATACATAATTTTACATCTTTGAAGAGAGGGTATGTATGTTTGGATACAAGAAGGAGGTGTAATATCATTATCTTTAAAGGGAGAGGAGAATAACTTACTCAATAGAAAATTTGGAACGAAATTTACACACCCTTTTAATGCTTAAAAAAGTCATTCAAAAATATAAAATGTTTCCGTATGAAATTAATCCGGAGCCAAAAATTGTCCTTATTTTATGAGAGTTAAACATGGTGTTCAACCAAATAATTAAACTTAATTGATTAATAAGTTTTATCAGAGGAAGAATTGTTGAATACAAAGACAATATATCAATTATGATGAGTTTAAAGTAATATAAAGATTATACATCAATTGTGAGTTTAAACCAATACACTGACCATGCATTTCCTTTTATACATTGATTGAATCAAATTTCACCATTAATTACGTTTTTTTAAAAGACCATTAATTACGTTGTTATATTTTATTTTCCTATTTTTGAAGAGGTTAAAATGAAATTTATTACCAACTTAAAAAGTCTTTCCTAGCACAAGATGTACAAAGGAAAGACAAAACAAAGTCGAAACAATATTTACAAGAGGAAAACTGCACAAGAAACAACTAAAAAGAAATAACTACCGGCTTATTCGAACATTGTGAACAGACTAAGCCACCAACCATGGTAATTGAAGGGAAGAATAGCGAATTTCACCTTCAACCACCTAATGCGAGTGACTAAATCTTATCGACCACCTGACTTATCGAGCATTCTTTGTCGTTAAAATGCCTGTTATTTCTTTCTTTCCAAATTTTCCACACAGTTGCAAACTAAATCACCCGAGATATTGAACGACGCGTCTTCGCGATACCACCAGTGACATTGAATTGGTTAAAATGATTCGGCACCTAAGCAGGAATTACCGCTGAGATGCCAAGCCACCTATATATGAAATACCAAACAGCCCCAAAGATATTACATGTAAGAACAAGTGCTGGGAAGATTCAATCGAACCACACCCAACCACACACACCATTGAGTCACGATCAAGAACTCCACGTCGATGCAGATTGTCCTTTGTAGGCAACCTGTCTCGGAACAAACGCCAAGCAAACAAAGCAACCTTTAACGGAACATCCTTATGCCACTATGAGGCAACATGAACAAATGAGACTACACGAGGATTAGCCGATAGGAAATTATAGGCATTTCGAACAGAGAAAACATTAGATGATTCCAAAGTCCAACGCCATCTGTCATCCCTATCAACCAACAAATGACCAGTATAAAGTAATAACATCAGTTCCCCCACCTCCTCCTCCTCTCACGCAAACAACCTCCGCCTCCACCTCCACGCCTCACCCTCTTCTCCCCACCCTAAGTGACACATATCAAAAACAGATATTTCTTTAAATACCGCCAACTCATATAGCCTACTAAACCTGACTTTAAAAGACAACTCACCACACCAAACATCCGACCAAAATAACGTATGCTTCCAATTACCAAGTAAGCGATCAACATGATCACTAAACCAACTCTCTCTACACAAAAGAGAAATATCACGCCACCAAAGGGAAGCTTCAAGACCTCCTGCCTTCAACCGCCCATCCTCCGTGCCATAACGAGCAGGCAACACCCTAAACCACAGACTACTAGTATCTGTCATCAACCGCCAACACCAAACATCTACTACTACTATGTAGCAAGATTAATCTCATGTGTATATATTGTTTTTATGTTCTTTTTATTATTAGAAATTAATTCGATATTCAGAATTTACAACACTGCACATTTTACGTGCACACCAAGTCACCAACCATTCAGTGACCAATCTTCCTTAGAACGAAAAATATCATGGCAGTCAAATAAATATATTATTAGACCTTAATGCTCTATCACTACAACCACGTGTTAAATCCGATGATGATATAATCTTTGAAAAGTAGTTTTTTTTTTTTTTGAGGAAATAGTTTCGAATAGTTGATGGAATGAAATTTAAGTATATATTAATTTTAAAAATATGAAATTAAGTATATTAAACCTCAATTACATGTGCAACCCAGCAGACGAAAGTTTTTTAAAATATATAATAATTTGATTTTATTATTTTATGCCAAGACTTGGTGCTTCTATCCCTTTCGGCGACTTAATACCTGAGAAAATCAAGATGCTAACATTTTAATAAAATATTAAATTTTTTAAAAGAATCAAAGATGATGACAGCTGAATTTTAAAATAAATTAATCACAAACAAGCAGCCTCAAGTCTCAACAACTTTAACGAGAACTTGAGTTGTTTTAATCTCTCAGTTCAAATAAACTAAATTTATAAACGTACTCTATTGTTTTGATTATAGATTGAAAAAACAATTTGACAATTTTATGAACAATATATATGCAATTAGATTTTTTACCAAAATAATAAAGTAAAATACAACTAGTTGGCAAATTAATTATATTACCAACCTTATTTTGTTACGAGTAAACGAAGTTTAGGTTTCGTAAACATCTTCGGTTTGAACTTTGTGAATGATAAAAATCAATTAAAGATGAGCGATCAAACTATTTCTATCAAATATTAGTTATCAACAAAGTCGTTAAAAAGTTCATATTTTTCTTTTGTTTTTTATCTTAAATTGGGAGAAAATGAGAATTTTTTTATTAATTCAAGTGAACCATTTTACAATCATTTTTAAGAGGATTCGAACTCGATACCTTTAAATTATAAGATTAAGATCTCACGTCAAGCGAACCATGCTTACTTGCTGTGTGTAATCACTTGGAGAATTCTTGTATAGTTTTATGGAAAGTGTTATTTCTTTTGTTATGCATGCGTATATTAATTACGACTCTCTTTTACTATATCAAATAATTACAATACTCTTGGTAAAAAAATAATAATTACGATTCTCTTTTTTTGCTTCTCTTGAAGCTATCTTTTTACATATAAAAATAAAAAGGTAAAATAAAGACCGACCATAAATAATCAGGAACTGTCCCATAATGCATTTTGACTTATTCTTTAGTGCACTCATACAAATCAATTATACCGATTTTATATTCTACCTACTGAAACAACACACACTAAGTAACAAAAGCATAACACCAAAACACTAATTTGTTTAAGCACCAATTTATATAACCACTTAATTATCTACGTCAATCAAATAATTGATAATGTCAAGAGACCCAAAAAAAAATTCATAAAAATCGAC